>Ga0100380_10001181_pt1 | contig 28435 bp, 27 predicted proteins | sample CryGeymeta201504_FD_80417 | JGI IMG/M metagenome (GOLD analysis project Ga0100380, IMG submission 80417) | Groundwater microbial communities from Crystal Geyser aquifers in Utah, USA - Crystal Geyser metaG 2015-04 | ecosystem: Environmental > Aquatic > Deep subsurface > Groundwater | place... | reverse complement strand
TGGTGGCAGTTATTAGTTACACACCAACCATGACAGAATTATGGCTTAACTTACATAGAAAGAACAGTTTTCAGGTGGCAGATTTTATACATTCCCCTAAATTAAACTCTTTTCATCCCTTCAAAATGAATATTATTGTCTTTGAATATTTCTATAACTTTGTATTTGCCTCGTGTCCAAATCTTGTCACCAACTAAAAAGTGCGTTACTTCGATCATTTTGATACTGGCTATTGGGCGAGATAATTTTTGATCGCCGGATGTAATGCAAAGTGGCATTTGTCCATTTTTCCAAAACTCATCATTTGAAAACCAATAGAGACGCTGACCGCATTTAAGAAAATCATAAGCCTCACCTTCTCTAAGCTCTTTTGGAACACATTCTTCCTTTTTGCGCTCGCCTTGCTCAAACTGATCAAAACTCCGAAGTGCCAAATTAGGACAATACTCAGCATTAATTCCCATATTTCAAAGATTATAGCTAATAGGTTATAGTTTATAGATACAAAAGCCAAATACAAAAGTGGATAATTTTGACTAATTTAATCTTGTTCGCTACGCTAAGCATGGAGGTGAGGTAATGGCATTGAGACATCGTCTGGCCGAGCTTGGGGCTCAGCCAGAGCACATTTCTCACTTATGCGAACTTGCAGCCCTTGGGTCTACGCGCGACCGCGTTTTCCGCCTTTACCACGAAGTTTGCATAATTCGAAACATGTCACAAAGAGGGCTGTTTGCGGCGACAATTGCCTGGTCGCATGTTTCTCGCCTGCACGATCAACGATTCACGGACCGAACCGAGTGCTGGCGGAATGCCAGAAACGCCCGCGTTCCGCGCTGGCGTCTTTTGCTCGCCGGCCTCTGAAAAGAACTCACCCCGCGCGGTCAGCTGACCGCGCGGGGATCGTCTTTCCCCAGTCAAAAATCCGCACTTGCGAACTATACTTCGCAAGTGCGGATTTTTTAATATTAGGGGCTGGCCCATGCGCCAGCCCCTACATCCTATTTCCTCTTTAACATTACTCCCAAAATCGGTGAAGTAACAAGTGTTGTGATAATCACCATGATAACAATCACAGAAAACACTTCATCTTAAATCACGCCAAGTCCTTTTCCAATTGAGGCAAAATCAAACCAACTTCACCTCGTGGCACCATTCCAAATCCAACTAACCATTTATTTACTTTTCCTGCTGCCAGACCAGCTATTAATTTTCCAAGAACTGCAACTACGGAGATAGCCAGCGCCACCATTACAACATTTAAATCACCCAGAACCGACAAGTTCACTTCCATTCCAGTTAACACAAAGAAAATTGGAACTAGGAAATATGCGAGTGGTTCAATCAAATCTTCAATGTGGCGCTCAGCGTGGTGCGAAATAGCCTCATTAACTTCATCTATTATTTTTCCTTTTGCATCAACTTTATCCATTGCTTCTCTGATATCAGACACAACTTTTGGATCTTTGAAATATTTAAAATGCACTGGGTCCAGAATCAAACCGGCAGCAAAAGCTCCGACAATCGCAGCTAGCCCAATCAACTGAGCCAAAAATGCAAACAGTAAACAGATGACGATTGCGAGTGTAAACTTCATCCCGATTCCGGTTTGAATTTTTGCAAAAGCCTTTCCAAGAATTGGTGCTATTAATTGACCAAGAACAACGGCGCCAATAAGGAACAAAATTGCTTTTCCTGAAATGATTCCAATTACGCCAATGCTAACTGCGCCAACTATCGCAATAGCAGACACAACAGCCAATATTATCAAACCAAGAATGTCATCTATTACCGCTGCTCCCAAAACGATTTGCGCCTCTGGAAGTTGCAGCTTTCCTAAATCTTTAAATACGCGCGCCGTAATTCCAACCGAAGTTGCAGTAAGAGCAACTCCTAGGAATAAATACGCTATTGAGTCCAGACCCGGCATAAACCATGGCCCTACAACATAAGTTCCCAGAACAAATGGTGCAACCACACCAACTATTGCCACCAAAAGCGAAGTGGTTCCCACTTTACGCATTTGCGTTATATTTGACTCCAAACCAATTTGGAAAAACAAAACAACAACTCCTAACTCAGACAGGAACTTGATTATTTCATTGTGTAAAATTGGCTCAAAGGCATGCAAGCCTAGCAAAGCAAGGTTTCCAATTACAACACCAATAACTAATTCTCCCAAAACAGCAGGTTGACCAAATTTTTCAACAAGTCCGCCAAGTTTGGCAAATAACAAAATAACGGCGATCCACAAGAAAGTTTCTGCTGCCGAGCTTCCTGTTTCTCCACCGCTTGCAAACGCTATTCCCGCTACGGCAAAGCCGAGAAAAAGAGCGCTGTATAAACGAGATCATTTTTGTGCATTCATATAATTATTAAATTTAAAATGCCGAAAGTATAAACAATCGGCGCTTTTTTATCAATACCTCCTGAGGATTATTTACTTTCCGCCCAGGCCTTCAAACCATCATAGTCCGTTGCCCCACAAATAAACTTTTTAGTTTCAGTATTAAAGAAAAAAGGTACACCTCCACAAAGTCCATTATCATATTTTTCTTTTTCTGCGGCATTATCCTCGTTATTCCAAACTTCAAACTTTTCTACTTTAATTCCTAGCTCATTTTCTAGTTTCTCCACAAGTGGTTTCATAGTTGTACAATGTGGACAGCCCTCGCCGTAAAATTCTAAAAAACTCATAAATCAAAGTGGTTAGTGACTAGTGGTTAGTGACTAGTGTAGAATAAATTACATGAGATATCTTAACACGATCTTGATTACAATAGTTATTATTCTTTCCACAGGATTACTAGTCGGAAATCGCTTTGGGTTTAAATGGACCGGAGGTGACGGATATAAGAAACACGCATCTGGATTCGTGGGCACAGAAGAATACAAACGCGGGGAAACAGTTTCGTCGAGCGATGACTCATCAATTCTTGAATTCTGCGATGCTATGATTTGGATGGACATCAACACCGAAATCCAACTCGTTGACGGACTATCGAATGCTTGCGAGATTAACATAATACAAGGTCGTGTTGTAATAACTGGTGATATTACTGTTTCAACTCGAGAGGTTAAAACAGACATCAACGGAACAACATCATTCGTCCATTACAGCTGGTTAGATGAAATCGAAGTTGCTAGCCTAAATGGTGAATCAATAATTAATGTTCCCGATCAAAAACCGGTGACTCTAAACAAACAAGCCGTCAAAATGACGACTTTGCCAAACTACAGTTTTGAATATTTTGATTTCATCTCTGAGACATCTTCAGCAGCTGATTTTTATTCAAAAGTTTTTTCTGAAATAGACTAAATTATCATCGGTGAAATTCCTGCCAGCACAGCCAGCACCAAAGATACATACCACCAAAATTTGTCTCTTTTTGTTTTTATAAAAAGCCAATCTTCAATTAAATATGATAGTCGAGTTGGAAAAAAGAACATTACAAAAAGAATTGTCATTATAATTAAAGAAACGGTCGCCTCGCCGGCCGGATTTTGCCGATAAAGTCCGGCTAAGTCACTACTCATTGCTTCCCAAACAGCGGTGTAAGCAACACAGGCAAAAACCAAAAGCATTATATCAGCAGCTAATTCTTTTGGTGGTTTTTCGATTTTTGCCGGCTCTGATGACGAAACTATAACTAAAATTACCAACTCACGAACAACTGAGAGTAACATTATAATTATGAAAGCAGTTTGATTTAAATCATGATCTAATCCTACTGCCTGGAAAGCAAGCATTGATAAAATCATTCCAACTATCATATGGGCAAACCAAACAATCATTACCCAACTTGCTTCTTCAGATTTTTTTGTGGCGCGAGCATAAACCTGCGGAAGCTTCCACGCCAACCCCAATACTTCTGCAATTAAAACCGCAAAAATTAAAATTCCCAAAAAAATATTTGATTGCTCATTAAAAAACACTGACTTAACGGAAACAAGTAAAATCGCCTGTCCAACTAGGGCATAAAAGGCAAAAGCTAGATTAAATACAGTTCCATGACTAATAATCTGCTTCATAAATTACAACTCAAAAACTTGCCAAAACTCAGGAATAATTATTTCACTTTTGATTTTTTTCTGCAAAAACTTTTTAAAATCAATTTTTACATCTTGATCCCCGTGCACTAAGAAAACTTTTTTAATTTCTCCTTCAACCGGGACCAACCAATGAGCCATTTTATTTCGGTCAGCATGGGCCGAGAATGCACCAATGGCTGATATCTGCGCGTGAATTTCAATCTCATCACCATGAATGTCAACTGTTTTTGCGCCATTAAAAATCTTTCTGCCCAAAGTTCCTTCTCCTTGGTAGCCAATAATTAAAACTCCGCTTTTTTTATCTGACAAATATCTTTTTAAATGATGCATCACCCTGCCACCGGTCATCATACCACTACCAGCAATAATAATTTTAGGACCATGATGATCATTGATTGCCTTAGAGGCGTCCACATTTAAAGTTTCTTTTAAACGCGGAAATGTAAAAAAATCATGATCCGGGCTTTTTAAAATCGGGCGATCAAATCTTAGATAATGTTTGTAATGTCGATAAATTTCTGTAGCTTTGATTGCCAGTGGACTATCCAAATAAATTGGTACCTCTAGCATCAACCCCTCGTCTACTAAACCATCAATTTCATAAAGTAACTCTTGTGTTCGTTCAATTGAAAAAGCCGGGATAATTAATGTACCTCCACGATTAATCACCTGCGTGATTGCTAGAATTAATTTTTTCTTTCTCTGATCGGTTGATTCGTGGTCGCGGTTTCCATAAGTTGACTCAGCAATAACAAAGTCAGCTGATTGAATTTTTTCTGTTTCTGGAAGAATTGGAATTTCTTGATTACCGATGTCACCACTAAATAAAAACTTTTTATTTTCAATTTCAATTGTTACAAAAGCTGATCCTAAAATATGACCGGCATCGTGAAACATTGCGCTCACCCCGGTGGCAGGACTAAATTTTGTGTGATAATTAATTCCTACAGTTTGTGACAGCATTTTTGTCACATCAGTCAAATCAAACAAAACTTCGTCGCCATTTCTTTTGGCATTTTCCGCCATCACATGAACCGCGTCTTCTAAAATAATTTCAGAAAGCGCCTTAGTAGGCGCTGTCATAAATATTTTGCCTGTAAAACCTTTCTTGACTAACAATGGCACCCTGCCCGTGTGATCGTAGTGGGCGTGAGTAACAACAACCGCATCAATCGCCTTTGGATCGAAATTAAAATCATCAAAATTCCATTCCTTGCTTTCTCTTTCCCCCTGATGCATTCCGCAATCAATTAAAACTTTTGACTTTTCAGTTTCCAAAAGAAAACATGAGCCGGTAACGCCACGAACTCCACCATGAAACGATAACTTCATACTTTAGTTTTTTTCGTCGTTTACATCTTTTAATTTTCTTATTTCCAATCGGTACATCCAAAAAACACAAATAGCAGAAACTAAAATGCTAATCTGTGAGCCAATACAAAATAAACACCATTTAAATAAAACGAACGCTTCGATTCCAGATAAATAAAAACTAAAAAGAAGTGCGCCGAGCGATATTAAAACTGAAAACTGTAAAAAATCTATTTTTTTCTTTGCGCTAAAAAATATCAAAGAAATCATTAGTGCTAAATATCCAAGTACCCCTAAGCCGGCAACAGAAATTCCAAACAGTTCTGAGTACTTGCTGGTATTCACAGAACTACAGTCAAAAGTTTCGTTTACTGTGCAAACTTCATAAAGACTAGTGTCATAATGAGCAACTAATGAATATCCAGAAATAATAGCTCCGAAGGCGCTAGCCAAGATCGCGATTATTAATAACCATTTTTTCATAAGCTATGGAAGAAATTCAGTACAACCAAATGTCTCTGCTAAATCTGCCACCGGAAATGCTCCTGAAAAAGTTGTCCCATCGGCCATCTCCCAAGTTGGCGTGCCAGAAATTTCTGGACACAAATCAAAATCATGCGATCCTGGTGACGAACATTCGGTTTTATCAATCAATCTCCAAGCAGAACCAAACATTTCTTCTTGAGCAGCGCAAGCACTGCACCAATATGCTACTTTAACCTTTCCTCCATTATCTGTTATACATTGAGCTACTTCGTCATAATCAGAAGGCGCATTGTTTCGCCAAACAGCAGACGCGATTAATACAACTACAGTTGCAACTGCAACAAATATTATCATTGTTGCAAAAGATGGTTTTTTCATATTTAAAATATTCTATAAATTACTCTGATATAATACGATGACTTACGATGTTTGACAAACCATATCTTTTAAGACACACTTGGTAGTCTTTATGAAATTTGATTGGAAAAAAATAAAAAAGCCAATATTAGGTCTTTCGCCAATGGCTGACATGACTGACGGCGCGTACAGTAAAATCGTCCGCGGTGTTGTAAATGAAAAGATTGCAAACTCCGGCTTGGTTATTTTTCGTGAAATGATTTCAGCTGAAGCGATAGTTCGTGAAAATGAAAAAACAGAAGAGATGGCGGTGATTGATGATGTGGAGCGCCCGGTTATACAACAAATTTTTGGAGCTGATCCAAAAGTAATGACGGAAGCCGCTAAAATAATTGAAAGAAAATTTAAACCGGATGGGATTGACATCAATATGGGTTGCCCGGTTTATAAAATGACCAGCAACTTTAACGGCGCAGCTCTCATGAAAGATCCTAAGCTGGCAGCAGAAATTGTAAGTGCGGTAAAAAACGCAGTTTCAATTCCAGTTTCTGTAAAAATAAGAGCCGGCTGGAGTGATCCCACGGAATGTATTGAATTTGCAAAGATTATCGAAAACGCCGGCGCTGATTTAATCAGTGTTCATGGACGGACTCAAAAACAGGTCTACACCGGCAAAACAAACCGTGAAGTTGTCGCTCGTGTTAAAGAAACAGTTTCAATTCCGGTTTTGTACAATGGTGATATTTTTTCTTGGCAAGATTACTTTGAAGCCCTAAAAGAAACCAAATGCGACGGTGCGCTTATTGCTCGCGGAGCACTGGGAAATCCTTGGATATTTAGTCAAATAGAACAAATGTCAACAAATATAAAGCCAGACAAAATCATACTTCCAGACAGAGTTGTAATCGTATTAAAACATTTAGATCTTCATCTCAAACAATACGGAGAAAATAAAGTTTCAACCTTTCGCAAACATCTTTCTTGGTATTTTAAAGGGATAACAAACTTTAAAAAATATAAACAGCAAATAATGACGACAAATAATCGAGATGAACTCGAAAAAATATTAAAAGAAATCGCCAGCTAGACGATATCTTTATTTAGTAAAATATTCTTTGATTATTTCAATATCGTGTAAAATTTTCTGACGCAATCTTTCGACAGAATACATTTCTACAAACTCACTAATTTTTTCAACTATCTCTCCGTTTAATTCCTTTCCGGAAATATCTTCATCAAAATCGAACAGATGAACTTCAAATTTTGAATCTTCTTCTGGACCATAGCACACTGATGCATTATATTTCTTTCCATTGTGTTCTACTACCGCAGCGTAAATTCCAATTTCAATATCCGGAAACTCAGATAAATGTAGGTTAGCGGTTGGGATACCGTAAAGTGCGCCAGCTTCCCCCTCTCCCCGAACAACCACTCCACTAAAATGTTGACCAGTCTTATCCATAATAATTTAAATAGCACTTAGTAGCACTTAATCGACGGCAATATTATAACAAAAACGCCCATGATGCTCAACTTTTTGGGCGTTTTTTTGTTAAAGCTATCTTTACACTTTTAACCATTTTTCATCTTGGCGCACTAATATCTCATCAGCTCGTGCTGGTTCTGCCATTATATCCTTTACAACTTTTTCCATTCTGGTGGATTGCGATCCTTTAACATAAACAATGTCTCCGGTTTTTACTTCTCTGTCCAAGTATCTACCAGCTTCTTCGCTATTTGCAAACCACTCTATGGCATTTGGATCCAGACCTGACTCTTTAGCCGATTCCACGGCAATCCGCATATTTTCGCCAACGGCCAAAAATAAATCAGCGCACTCGGCAACTTTCATACCGATCAATCGATGTTCATTTTCCGTATACTGACCAAGTTCAGCCATCTGTCCAAGCACGGCTATTCGGCGATCATCATCAGTGCTCAAAGAAAAACTTTTCAAAACATCCAAACCGTTTTGCATGGCCAGTGGCGCTGCATTATAAGAATCATCAATTATCAATGAGCCCTTAATGCCGGCAATCGGATTTAATCTGCCAGGCATGGCTCTGAAATCAGAATTTAATTTTTGAATCGCCATTGCAAAAGAAATACCAAAATGATCAGCCACAGTCAGCGCGCTTAAACAAGCCAGCACCGAGGCGTAACCGATGGCATTTTTGAGTTCTAATCGACCAACTTCTTTATCTTTAAGTTTGATAACCGCATGAGTTTTAATAAACAGTTCACCGGGTGAAAAATGATCATCAAGCCGAGTTGAAAGTGTTATTTCATCAGCTTGAATATCAGTTTCCTTGGTACCATAAGTCATGAATGATTGATACAGTGTTTGCATTGTTAAAACTCGTTTGTCATCTCCATTTAAAATCGCTACTCCGTTGTCAGGCAATCGTTTTATGATCTCTGATTTTTCATCAGCCAAGTGATCAATATCTTTGAAAAATTCAGCGTGAACCGGAGAGATGCCCGTAATGATTGCCACATCAGGACTAGCAAGATCGCAAAGATTTTTAATGTCCCCCGGGTGATCGGCGCCGTATTCCAAAATCAACATTTCCGGATAAGTTTTGATGAAATATGATTTCCAAAAAAGTGTGAGCCAACCAAATGGATTTCGGCCTGGACTTTTCATTCCTAAAATTGTAAGAGGAACGCCAATTTCGTTGTTAAAATTCTTCTCTGCGGTTCTAATTTTGTATTTTGTGGATAAAACCAAAGCAATCGCCTGTTTGGCCGATGTTTTTCCCACTGAGCCGGTTATGGCCACTACCCGGGGCTTAAATTTGTCTAAAACCACTTTGGCTCGCTTTTGGAGCAAACTTATAATGAATTTTTTCATATTGGTTAAAGTATATCACCCTTTTTGCCACTATTACCCTTTCTGCCCACTAATTCTAGCCCCCCCCTTATTTATTTTATTATTAAATAGCTAATTATAATCGCTCAACATAAGTACCGATCGGACCTTATGTGATCGCTTTTCATCTTACTTCACGTGCAATAAAACATCGAATCCATTTTCTTTTTGTCTTTCCAAACATTTTCATCAAGGTATCACAAACATCAAACGGAGAAATCCAAACGCTTTTTTGAATTTGCATAAAACCGATTTCTTTCAATAATTCTCTGATATTTTTTCTAAATCCCCTCTGAGATTCAGGCACATCAAACACAACTACACTTACAAAACCATCATCTAGTAACTCACATTGCGATAACTTTATTCTAAAAAACTCTTGCATTCCAGCCTCAGTAACATTCCCTCTATATTCATCTGCAATCTTAGCGTCCTCTATTAACTTCTTTTCTTCTAACCTTTTTAGAGCAGCGCGCCTCTGTCTTTCTTCCTGCCTATTTCGTATTTCTTTGTAACCATCTAAACCAAATCTTAACACTGCAGTCGGATTATAGCCTAATGTGAAAAAGTCATCTGCGGTTTCAACAATTTCCTCAAGTAGCTGTGCTGCGACAGAATTTGGCTTTAAATGTTTTTTTCTAAACTGTTTCATATAAGTGCCGGTCGGACCTTATGTGATCATTTTTTTACTTAGGCTAAACTCGATTGATAAACGCTATGAATGTTATAAATGTATTGTTATGTATAACAACTATTTGTATTTAATAACAATCAACGATTCGGCGCCACTTCAAAATATTCCAAAATATATTCAGCAATGTCTCCAAAAATAGGCGCTGATGTGCTTTCGGCCCATTCTGACGTCCGTGGATGTTCCAGACGCACCACCATTACAAAACGCGGGTCTTCTATCGGTCCATAACCAGCGAAGGTTGCGTTTGTCAAACTTCCATAGCCACCGCTGTCTGCGACCTGGGCCGTACCGGTTTTGCCGGCAATATAATAACCGTCAACACCGGCCTTGGATCCATGTCCGTTTTCAACCACCGAAACCATCATTGCTCCAATTGTGGTGGCCGTGGCCGGGTCAATTACCTGCCTAATTTGATTTACTCTGGCTGTTTCTACAGTTCCGTCGGGATAGCGCCTTTCCTCCACAATGTAGGGTTGCATCAACATTCCATCGTTGGCGAGTGCGCCATAGGCAGTCGCCAGTTGCATCAGTGTGATTGTGAAACCCTGACCATAGCTGGCCGGTGCGTAAAAAGCTTCGTGATCATAGGTGAGCGCCTCCATGTTTCCGTTTATTTCAGTATCAAGATCAATGCCAGTCAAAATTCCAAATCCGTAATCTTCATAATATCTTGCCATCAACGTGCCACCCATTTGTCGCATTACAAAAATCATTCCGGTATTTAATGATTTTTCCAAAACCTCGGTCATAGTTTGAATTCCGTGTGATTTTAGATCAGAATTTTTGATTGGCTTTAAATAACCTTCAACAACTACTTCTCCAGTGTCATCATAAGTGGTTGCCGGAGTGACAGCGCCGACGTCTAGTGCGGCTGCCATGACAAGAGGTTTGATTACAGAGCCCGGTTCATAAGGATCATAAATCGCCAAGTTATTATAAACTGAAATATCTTCTACTTGACTATAATTATTAGGATCAAAGTCTGGAGCATTACACATTGCAATAATTTTTCCAGTTCGCGGTTCCATTACAATCACGCTTCCGCTATCGGCATTATATTTTTCAACTCCAGCAACCAATGTTTTACAAGCATGGTACTGAATTGATCTATCGATTGTTAGCAAAATATCTCCACCATCACGAGCGGCTTCAAAATCACGCTTACCAACTCCGATCCAACTGCCGGCAACATCGGTTACGGCATCTAAAAATCCGTTACTACCTGACAAAAACTCATCGTAATACCCTTCTGCTCCATATTGACCAATCTGGCCGTCGTCGGCTGATTCACTGACAAATCCAAATATATGTCCACCTAAATTAGTTTCAGGATAAGCTCGAGACTCCTCCAAAATGTAATGAATTCCTTCTATATCTAAAGCTAAAATTATATCTAGCGTATTTTCATCAATGTCATGGGCAATCGGTTCGTAAGGATCATCTGATTTTGAAAGTCGGGATAACAAAGCTTCGTAATCATTTAGCCCAACACTTTCCGGCTCATCTCCTTCGTCTTCTGCCAACTCGATTTCTTCAATGTCACTAACGCTAACTTCTTCGTAGCCTAAAATCTTAGCGATTGCTTCTGTAGCAGATTTTGGATCTTCAATTTTTCGAGGTTCAGCATAAATAAACGCCCTAGCTTCGTTTGTTGCAGCCGCGTATTCACTGCCATCTTTCCAGTCTGAAACATAAATAGTTCCCCTTTTTGCTACTAGTTCTTGATAAAACTCATGCTGGCCAGATGAAATCGCTTGGTAAAAATCAGCTTGGATAACCTGCAGGCTAAAAAGCCTTAAAATAATTGCACCGGTCAACAAAACAAAAAAGCCCCTTAACACACTAATGCGCCAGTTGCTTATTTTCGGCCTTTGTTTTTTTCTGTCCCCATGCATAGGGACATTTTACACTTGAATCCAGGTAGGCACAAAGTATTGTGCCCCTACGATCATGTTAACTGCATGAATAAACTTAAACCTCTTGCAGATCGTCCTCTGTTATCCGACTGCCACGTAAAGTAATAATTTCTCCACTCACTTCAAACTCGGCAATTCTGATTATCTCACCGTCAGCTTCGTATTCTTTAAAATCAACATGATCCACTTCTTCCTCATCTTCATCTAAAACTTTTCCACCTTCTTCATAAGTAAACTCATAATCAGTTCCACGAAATTCCAAAGTTTCGTCATATGCTTCTAGCTCCTCTTCCAGTTCTTCAAACAATATAACTTCTTCTGATTGTGGATCAACTGAAAGTAATCTACCTTCTCCGTTTCGAATCCAATAAACATCTTCTGCTGAATCTAGAATAACATGGACTAGATTATGAACTTCAAATGTACGACCACTAACGATTACTGGTTGTTCTTTTTTTAATATCTCTAAAGCTTTTAAAACCTTCATATTTTATGAGTTGGAAAGATTTTTAAGTTAACAGGTTGGAGTATAACAATTTTTAAAAAACTGTAAATAGATTCAATAATCCAATCCCTCGCGTGCTTTCACGCCGCTATAAAAATAATGCTTTTGTGGCTTCATTTCTGTTACCAGATGTGCTCGATTGAGGAGCTCGGAGTGCGGATCTCGGCCTGTTAAAATGAGTTCTACACTCGATTTTTTTTCCTTAATCACCTCAATCACCTCAATGACATCTAACATTCCCAACGCGATCGTCGAATTAATTTCATCAAGCACCACAAGATCATATTCGCCTGACAAAAGATCTTCGGCGATTTTAAGCCCGCGCCGCGCTTCAATTTTATCTTTTTCAATAATCGAAAAATCAAATCTCCCCTTTTCATCAATCCTATCTCGACCGCTCACAAAATAATCAATGTTATCAATTTGATCCAACAACGCTCGTTCGCTGTAATGAGCGCTCCCACCTTTATCAAAATACACAATCGCTACTTTTTTTCCAGCTCCGGCCGTCCGCATGGCCAGTCCCAAAGCGGCAGTGGTCTTTCCCTTGCCGTGGCCATGATAAAGCTGAATAAGACCGTAACCTTGGCGGCCGAGAATTGAAGGATCGGCTTCTTGAATTTCAAACTTTTTGCGCAATTCTTTTAATAAATAATCTGTAAACGAATAAGTTTCCCACTCTGGAGTTTTATCAATACGATGCCAGACAAAAAAACTATGTTCATCGGACAAGATAACTTCCTGATTCCCCTGTACTCGTACCAACCAAAAAATGCCAGTTACTTGCTCTTTATTTTCATCACCGCCGATATACCAATTACTTGCCCCAATAATTTCAACTTCATGTTTAGAGATATCAATACCAGTTTCTTCAAAAACTTCACGATCAAGTCCCTGACGTGGATTCTCTCCTTTCGCCATCCGGCCACCGGGTAAATCTAATTTACCTCTTGATACTTCTGTATGATGAGTTCCGGCATCTCCAACTAAAAGAATCTCGTTTTTCTCATTAACAATCGCAGCTTTGTTGGCAACATACATTAAATCCATAGATCTCAATCTTATCATAAAAAGAAACTCCCGCCGACGGAAGTTCGTTGGCGGGGCGAGATTCCGTCAACAATCAAGTGTCGGCAGAAGTTTGACCCTGACGGGTCCTAGGGTTTCGGTGCGTACAGGTGCTGTTCAGCTTTTGATTGGTCACCTGCCGGCGTTCCTACGTCCCAGCTTTGCACATTGTGGCAGCGGTGGAGGAGCTGCTGCTACAATGTGCAATCAAGTGCTGCGACAGTAACTAAATTATAATAAAAAGTCAATACCTCACGGTTTCTCGCGAGGTATTAATCTAATTTTGGTTATTTTACTTGACGCCGAGCACAATACTGTTCCACAGATATCCAGTTTCCATTTTTCTATTATTAACAACCCATTTGAAAAGTAATGGCGACAACACAGCCGCAAGCGCAATGTTTCCAGCCAAATGGTACAGAGTGAACGGAATTTGTCCGGTAATCGTTACCCATAATGGCATGTGGAATAGTAGGGTTCCCATTACTACTCCAGTTATTGCGTCGTAAATAATCGTAGCCACAAATGCAAACAATAAATAATGGCGAGTTTTGTTTTCTTTATTGTTCAGATATACACCAGCCGCAACTCCGATTAGTCCATATGTCGAGGCGGTAATAAGCGACCAAGTTCCTAATGTTCCGGTCAATAGATCAAATCCGAGTACCGCAGCGACTGCAAACGCGAACCCTGAAATCTGGCCCCATTTTTTTGCAAATGGCATCATTGTTGCCATTATCGGTTCAACATTTGGTGGGTGTGGCAATAGCCTAAGCGCCACAACCGTTGCCAAGCCAATCAAGTACTTAACTGTTTCTTTTTTAATTTTCATAATTTGTGCTTTAAATTACTTACTACGCCCTAGCTACATCCTGAAGTTGATCCGCAGTTTAAACATTTATAGCACGCACCGTTGCGCACCATCATTGATCCGCAAGTATCACAAGCTGGAGCATCAGAAGTATTATCAAATGTACCAACCAACATCTTTTAATCACCTTTCACTTCTTTAACTGCCTCGTTTGCAGTTTCCTCAACTTTTTTTTCAAACAAGTCAACCTGAGCTACTGGCGTTTCATCTTCGACCACATCATCGCTATCATTTTTGTTTTCAACCAGCTGATCACCGTTTCCATTTGTTTCAATGTTATTAATACCGACCCTCATCTGTTCCTCTGGTGACAAAAACTTCATTGCCAACCAACGGAATATATAATCAACAATCGATTTAGCCATTCTGATGTTTGGATTAGCAGTAAACCCAGATGGTTCAAAACGCATGTGAACAAACTTATTGACCAAAACCTGGAGTGGCACCCCATACTGCAAAGCCATTGAAACGCTGGTAGCAAATGCATCCATTAGTCCTGAGATAACGCTTCCCTGTTTAGCCATTGTTACAAAAAGTTCGCCTGGCGTTCCGTCATCGTAAAGCCCAACCGTGATGTAGCCTTTATAATTTGCAATTGTAAATCTGTGGGTAATCGATTTTCGTTCATCTGACATTCGACGACGGCGTGGAGACTCGATTGTTTTGGTGATTGTAACTGTTTTAATTTCATCATCTGACCCCTGACATCTGACCCCTGACCCCTTTTTTGATGAATCACTCTCTTTTGATGTAGTTAAAGCCTGTTGTCGTTTTGACCCGTCACGATAAATCGCAATTGCCTTAAGTCCCATTTTCCAGCCTTCCATGTAAACTCTCTCCACTTCTTCTACTGTGGCATCATTGGGCATGTTGACTGTTTTTGAAATCGCACCGGAAATAAATGGTTGCACCGCGGCCATCATGCGCAAATGCCCCATATAATGAATTGTTCTTGTTCCATTTTTTGCCTTAAAAGCACAATCAAATATTGTCAGATGTTCATCTTTAAAGTTTGGCGCACCTTCAATCGTGTCAGTTTTATCGATATGTTCAATTATTTTTTCAACCTCGTTCTCTGAATATCCCAAAGTTTTCAATGCCGGCTTTACGGTACTGTTTACAATTTTAATCATTCCGCCACCAACTAACCATTTGTATTTTACAAGAGCAATATCAGGCTCTACACCGGTTGTATCGCAATCCATTAAAAACGAAATCGTTCCGGTTGGAGCCAAAACAGAAATCTGGGCATTTCTATAACCAAACTTGTTTCCATTTTCCAAGGCCCTGTCCCAAACTGAGCGAGCTTCACTTAACAAATCCTTTGGCACACCGGCAGATGGAATCTTGTATGCTGCCTCGCGATGCATATTCATCACCTCCATAAATGGCTGACGGTTAGCTCCAAAGTATTCAAATGGTCCGGTTTTTTCCGCTATTTTTGAGGATTGATAATAAGTGTGACCGGAAAGAACTGACATCAAAGCGCCGGCCATATTTCTGCCCTCGTCTGAATCATAGGCCAAACCCTTGCTCATCAAAAGCGCGCCTAGGTTTGCAAAACCAATCCCAAGCGGTCTAAAGTCATCACTGTTTTGTTCAATCGCCGGAGTTGGGTAGCTAGCGTTACCAACCAAAATCTCCATGGCGGTAATCATTATTCCTGAAGCATATTTAAATGCCTCAACATCAAATTCTAACTCGCCATTAATTTCTTTTCGATATGACATCAAATTGAGCGAGGAAAGATTACACGATGAATCATCCAGGAACATATATTCCGAACATGGATTTGACGCATTGATTCGACCGGAATTTTTTGATGTGTGCCAAGTGTTTATAGTGCTATCATATTGAATGCCCGGATCACCGCACTCCCAAGCAGACTGAGACATTTTTCGCCAAAGTTCACGAGCCGGGTATTTTACTGACGGATTACCGGTCGTGATTTCGTGCGTCACCCACTCGGTATCATTTTCAACCGCTCGCATAAAGTCATCAGTAACACGCACCGAGTTATTAGCGTTTTGAAAAAAGATTGATCCATATGCCTCACCGTCCATTGAGGAATCATAACCGGCATTAATTAAAGCCCAGGCCTTGCGTTCTTCTTTTACTTTGCACTCAATAAAATCAACGATGTCCGGATGACCAACATTTAAAATCACCATTTTAGCCGCTCGACGAGTTTTTCCGCCTGACTTTACAATGCCGGCAAAAGCGTCAAATCCTTTCATAAAAGAAACCGGACCGGATGATTTTCCGTTTGATCCTCCCAAAAATTCATGTGAAGACCGAAGATTTGAAAGATTTGAACCCGTACCCGAACCCTGCTTAAACAGCATGCTCTCGGTTGTCACCAAATGAAGAATTGAACGCATATCATCTTCAACCGAATTGATAAAACAGGCCGAACACTGCGGATGCGGATTATTACCAACATTAAACCAAACCGGGCTGTTGAAAGCGGCTTTTTGATTTATCAAAATATGTGTTAGCTCATCTTCAAAAATTTGAGCATCATCTGCAGTTTGAAAGTAGCCATCCTGACGACCCCAATTTGAAATAGTCGTGGCAACTCGACCGATCAATTGCTTCATTGATGTTTCTCGTTCCTCGCTACCAACTCGCCCTCTGAAATATTTTTGAACAACAATGTTAGTGGCGGTTTGCGACCAAGTTGATGGTGTTTCAATATCGTTCTGCTCAAAAATTATATTTCCCTTTGAGTCTGTAATTTTAGCGGTTCGCATTTCCCACTCGATCTCATCATATGGGTGCACGCCTTCTTTAGTGAAAAATCTTGGAAATTTTACGCCATTTCCATAAATTGCAGCACTAGCCTTTTGCGGAGCCAGACGCTGTTTAAATGACATGTACTTTTTTGAAACATGAACCAAGTTATTGTCGATTAGTGTCATCGAAATCACTTCACGAACATCGGCTGTAGTCGGGATCGTGTGTCCATCATAAATCTTTTGCAAGCGCGACATTACCTGAGAGGTGACCTTGTCTTTTCTAGCTCTTTCTTTTAAACCAGCTGCCTCCATTGCTTTTTCAATTGAGCTAAACAATTTATTAGCGTCAAAAGCCTGCTCTTCGCCTGAGTTTTTTATAACAGCTTTAAGGGCGGTCATATATTTCCAAACAGCGTCACTAACACTTTTTTGATCTTTGGTATCGGCTGCAAGAGCCAAATTTTGCGAAGACTGGTTCATAGGATAAATAATTAAATAACTTTTAGACAACGAAAGACCCCTTATCGGGATCATTCAGATCTCTCTCCCACTCAATCGATGAACACTATATCTTGTGTTGCATTAGTAATTATACCACTACATCTTGTGTTAGCAAACAGCTTTACTGTGGATAAAAAATCCACTAGGACCCGTACGAAACCCAACTACGGAGTGGTTGCCATGACCAAATCGGTCGCACTGGCGGTCTTCCTGGGTGCAGCGCTTTTCGCTGCACTGCCCATCATCACCACCCTCAGCTCGGTCTGCGAGGTCAATATCTGCCCTGACGGCAAGACTTTGACCTGCGTCAAAACCAGGACCGAGCGGTTCTGTAAAACCCGCAGCATCGGACACGACAACTCCAAGGAATACACCGCCGAATGTAAGGATGTCGAAGTGTGCGCAAAGTGGGATGCTATTTTTCATAAAATATCATCCAATTTATATATTCAATGGAGGGGGTGTAGATGCCAGAATAATGATGTTTAAAACACGATCTTTTATTTTCCGAATAAACCACTATAAATGGAAAGTTTTTATTTATATGACCTAAATTCCCCTCAATACTGTTTGTTGTTTTGGTGATGTTTCTATTGTATTCGTAGATGAACAAATACTTCTCATGGTGCACAAGTAATGCGTAAGTGGCAACTTAGTTACCTTTGAGGTAGCTAAGTTGCCACTTAAATTTCAAGCTCTGTATTCCAATAATCTCGTTCCTCTAACATGCCGTCATCCGATGTAGCCCATTCTTTCAAATAATTTACATAATCCTCCGTACCAATAAAGCTAGTACGAGCAAATTCTTCATCAACGATTGGTAAAAGCTGTTTTTCACCCATGTATACACGATGGCTAGACCAAGGATCTGAATTTAATATCCGCAATGCTTTATCCCAGTCTTTTATTTTACCATGTCGCCACTCCGGCATTTCAAGATCCAGCGAATTCAAATGTATATATCTTGGAATATGCATAAGGTGTGACTCGTTATCAATTAGCTTAGCTTTAAAAACGCTTTCAAATAAACCACCAACTCTACTATGTTTTTTATTAAATTTATTTGAGTATGTTTTTTTAATCTTGTGTAAAAATATTGAAATACCATCATCAATTAATTGTTCGGCAAATAAATGAAAATGATTTCCCACAAGATTAAAACTCAATATTTTTATCAAAGGTTTTCGCAGCATAGATAGCTGTTCAGCACCAGCTAATTCAATTTCATTCATCATGGGTCGACCGAACCTATTTTTATAATTATAATCTGAAAACAGATAGAGATACCTATAAAACATTAAAAAATCGTCTTGATCATTAAAAATCAAACGCTTGTCTACACCGCGATTATAAATATGGTAAAACCCTCCAGTTGATAATTCGATATTTCGCATAAGTGAGGCAACTTAGTTACCTCAGAGGTAACTAAGTTGCCTCACTTTCAAAAAATTAAAAGCCCATCGTCAAATTCAATCCTCCGCCTGCATCCTCAGGATCAGAAAAATCAACAAAAACCTGGCGTCTTTCACCAGTTCTATCATCAAATAAAATATAACCTTTATCTTTTCCAAACTCATAAACCTCTTTTGTCACTTTTACATCCTGCATACAGTAATCAATAACATCTTGAACTCTTCCCTCTTTCCACCACTGCACAGCCAAAAGCCCGTGACCGCTCTTTTTCGTTCCCAGAGTTGCACCAGCAACATCATCAAGTTTAATTCTAAACCCCAATGTTTCATTGATTTTTGCCAGCAAATCAATCTGGGGCACTTTTAATAAATCGCCAGGATAATAGTTATTCATTACCGGGCAATCAAAACCAATGGTATTGTAGCCAATTATTCCATCACAACGCTCTAGTTTTTTAAATAAGTCGCCGAGCGTTTCTTCGGTAAAAGACTCCCAAGTATCGGTTTCATAAAAATAAGCACAAACAACCGAGATTTGCAGCTTATCAGTAAAATACCCTCCCACATCTTGGAAGGTATTTTTTGTTTCAATATCGAGCACGACTTTTTTGTTCATGCCAAGATTCTACTATTATGGGCTGAAATCTTCAACTGTGAATAAAATCACTCCAACGCCGAAATAGCTTCTGAATATGTAGGAAAAGCATAAACCATCTCTGTTAAGTCCGAAAGTTTGGCATTTAATTTGATTCCTAGCGCAATTTCGTGAATTACTTCGCCTGCTCGCGCGCCAATCATATGTCCACCCAGAAGTCGACCAGTTTTCTTTTCTGTAATTATTTTAAGCAAGCCCGAGCGCTCGCCGTCAGTTACGGCTCGCCCTAAATATCCAATTGGAAACTTATGAATATCAAATTTTATTTTATTCTTTTTTGCTGTTTCAGAATCAATACCGACCGCTGCCACTTCTTGCTTAAGAAATACTACTGACGGCACAATACTTAAATCAAATTTCTTCATTAATTGCGCTGATTTTGCCAATATATTTTGAGATGCTAAAGCACCATGATAATGAGCAACGCCTGTTAACTGCATCGCACCCGTGATGTCACCAACTGCAAAAATATGTTTTTTACTTGTTTGAAGTTTTTCATTAACGGCCACAAAACCTCTTTTGTCTAATTTAACACCGGCCTTTTCGATATTAAGTTCAGCAGTATTAGCTCTTTTTCCAACTGCAATTAATATTTCTTCTACTGAAACATTTTTCCTGTTTTTTTTGCCCTCTTGAAATGTGACAATCTTTTTGTGTCCGCGCTTTTGGACCGATAGAACTTTTGTATTTAGAAAAATATCTACTCCCAATTCTTTTAAGTCGTTTGCAGCGAGAGCCGATATTTCTGAATCCTCAAATTGTAAAATGCCTTTTGCAATTTCAATCATTGTTACTTTTATTCCAAGCATGGCGTAAAAACTAGCAAACTCGCAGGCAACGGGACCACCACCAACTATTGTAATGCTTTTTGGTGCTGATGTTTTTGTAACAGCATCTCTAAAAGTCAAATATCCAGCTTTTTGCAAACCAGTGATTGGGGGAATAAAACTTTCAGTTCCCGTGGCAATTACAATTTTACCGGCACTAAATAACTTTTTGCCGACCGCAACTGTTTTATCATCAACAAATTGTGCCCTACCCTTAACCACATCAACCCGAGCTGTGCTTAACAATTTTTCCATCCTGTTCGTGCCGGCGATAGCTTCAACTACAGCACTCTTATGGGACATTATCTTTTTATAATTAAATGTTACTGATTCTGTATAAACACCAAAGTTATTCATTTTGTGTTTTGCAAAATAGTAAGACCGAGCGCACTTTGCCATTGCTTTGCTTGGAATACAAGCCCAATTTGGACATTCTCCGCCCAATTTTGAAACCTCAATTAAACAAACTTTTTTCCGAGCATTTGAAATCGTAAAAGCAGCCTCCAAGCCTGCAGCGCCTCCTCCGATCACGATTACATCGTATTTTTTTACCTCCTTATTCATTTCACTGATTTATGATTTGACTACCAGCCTCCCAAAGTCTGGTATCGCCCCTGTCCTTCAAATAATACCACCATTCTATTCCCCAAAAATAGACTTCCCGAGCGCCAGTTCTTTTTGCGAATCTGATATTAGTCACGAGATCTTCGGCAGAGAAACGATTGTAGTAATCATCTATTGATTCTGTTGTATTTTCAAAAGTGGTTGACGAAAGCCAAGGCTCGGCCTGCAACTCTGAAATAATCACTTTATCAACAAACATTTCCGCCAGCACGCGTTGAACGCTATAAAACATCGGGCTAAATGGAAAAACAAATTCACCGGTTGCGTAACTCCAGGCTTCTCGATATAAACTTACACCAAGCACATCGGTATCTGATGTTTGAAGCGCCCAAAATGATTGCTCTCCACTGGTAGTTTGCTGAATTGGATGATTGCCATCAAGATTATTAACTACAGTAATTTCTGATAAAATTCTTTCCGGACTTGGCGCTCGGCATTCACCAAATGGAAAATATGGTTCGTTTTCGACCTGCCATCTTTCCAAGGATTCATAATCTTTGTATCTGTTTACAATCACCGCCAAAAAATCAATCGCTGACTTGTCAAAATTATAATCTGTAAAAGAATCAGCCCAAGACGGCGCATAACATTCTGGCCAACGCGGAACTTTTACACCAATTGCCAGCGTAATAAGAAGATTATTTTCTTCAGCATAATTCATTATCCAATCCAGCCTTTCAAAATCATATTGATCGTCTGCGTACTCGATGTCTGACCAATAAACTGGAATTCGATATTTGTGTATTTCAAGATCTGAAACTGAATCTTTAAATACTGTTTGCCAATCAAGACCAAGATACTGCGCATATTTTGGAGAAAATGTTGCTCCATATTCTAAATTATGCGATCGAAAAATAAATAAAGCAAAAACACTGATCAAAGCCAGCATAATGATCAATGCCGCAAAAATTCCAATAAATAATCTTTTATTTCCTCCTTTCATACCATTCTTTCTTTACTAAAGGATCGCGAATATAATTTTTTGCAAAGCTGGAATTGCATTTTTAAACCCCGAACAGCTCAATATTATACCTGGAGGGCGTCAAAAATGCCCAGCGAGCATAAAAATTAAATTCGCAATCCTTCTATATCTCTTCCTTCTTTTCCTTCACAAAGGCAAACCATTCCTCCATAAACTTAATTGCCACTTTATACGGTGATTCGATAATAAAATCAAAGAAGTAAATAAAGACATTAATTTTTGCAACTTTGATTGATAGCCACTGCCCGGCGCGAACAATAGGCAAAACTAAAATATCAAAAATTGTACCGACTATTCCTGCCCGCGATGGCGAAAGAACAACATCTTTAGTTGAAGTTCTAATTCTAATACCAAAAAATGTTACCAATGATAAGAAGAAAATAAATAACAAAATTGAGAAAATATTAAAGCCAAATTGATTTAGGCCCGCCGCGATTACGCCAAACACAAAGAAAAATAAAATCGCATAAAATACTCCAAAAATCTTTGTCCAAGTCCCAGCGCCTGGCTTTTTCATTCTAAAGTTTAGATAATCATGATTTGCGCCAACAATAATTGCGCGAATAGCACTCTTATAATCTTCAGCGTTCCTCCTCTCCGGAATAACTGCTGTCATACTAATAAACGCAAGCAGAATCGGAGGAAAGGCGATGTTTATCGCTAGTGGCATCAAAAATATTTCACCGTGTACGAAATAATCATATGGAACTTCCAAAATAAGTGCTAAAAACATTTTTGTAATAAACAAAAACATTACAGCTCGAACCGCTGTTCTGCGCAAACGCACTCTGAATAATTTTGTTCTGCTTTTTAACTGTTTCCAAACCGCTCGCCCTAGTAAATCCGGTTCATTTAAAACTAGCTTTTGAAACTCTAAGTATCCTTCAGCTTCGATAACATCTAGCAAGGTTCTGAAAACTCCTGCTTTTCTACGCACCTTTATTTCCAGTTGATGCGTAAGTGGATGATCAATTTGAAAATCAACTGTTGCGATTATTTTTTCTAAATTGTTAGCAAGTTCAGCAATCAAACTAGCGCTTGCCGGACCTGACCAAGCTGAATAGTACAAAATTAAAGTCCTGTATCTAAGCGTTGAACGATTTGATTTTAAAAGCATCTGATGGATAGCAATAAACAATCGTAAATCCTTTTCTTCTTCGTGATAACCAAGCTTTGGATCCCAATCAATTCTAGTACGAAGCTGCTCGTACATAAAACTAGCCATCAACTCCTCGTTTTCATGTGACATCAGCGTGTATTCAACCTCGGTCGAAAGAACATCCAAAATCCATTGAAAGGCGTATTCGCGATCGCTAGTTGAGTCCACCGCTTCAAACAAGGCGCCATATTTCATAAAAATAGGCGCAAGCGTATCAATAAATCTAGTTGGTATTTGTTTGTTTGGTAAATATTTTGCCCAGACCAATTCGGTTAGCAAACTTTCTGCCATATTTTCAAGCGGGACATCACTTCCTAAAAGTCGACGCAAAATACGAGAAATGGCGTTTCTTCTTAATAAATGTTCTTCTTGATACTCAAGCGTTGTTCTAACTTTTTCATAAAGCGCCGCGGCTGTACTAGCCGGAACGCTAACTTCTATCGTATCTTCGCCTGATTCATGCATTAAATCTAGATTTGAATTTTCAACTGCACCGGCAAGCTGTAATATTCTTTCGGTTGACATAGTTTAAAAAAATGTTCTTTCCTCTGAATTCTTAATCAATTCAAAGGCTTCCTCGGCAGTATCTACAATTTTAAATATTTCAACATCATCAGGATTAATAGTTTTATACTGCTCTGACATTGCCTTGGCTATCCAGCTCTTCAATCCATTCCAATAATCATGCCCCACTAAAACGACCGGGATCTTTTCTGACTTTCCTGTTTGAATGAGAGTTAAAATTTCAAATAATTCGTCCATTGTTCCAAATCCACCCGGAAAATAAACATAAGCCTGAGCCGAAGCCGCTAAAATGACTTTTCTGGTAAAGAAATAATAAAATCCGCGTGATTTTGTAACATACGGATTGATTCTTTGTTCCATTGGCAACTGAATATTAATTCCAACCGATATTCCGCCCGCCTCATATGCGCCACGATTGGCAGCTTCCATTACACCAGGGCCGCCGCCAGTTACAGTGGTAAAACCATGTTCGGCTAAAAGCTTGCCAAATTTTTGCGCCTCTTTATACCATCTGTCGTCAGCCGAAGTTCTGGCCGACCCAAAAATAGTTACTTCCTTGCTTAGTTGTGACAGAAACTGAAAACCCTCCACAAATTCGGCCATTATTCTAAAAATCCGCCAGGTAATGTCTGACATACTTGGTGCCTTGCCAGTTGCCTTTACTATAGGCTCCTCCTCTGGAGACAGAGGAATTCTGCATACATTTTCTGTGGCATTATTGTGAGATTTTCGAAGTGGGTTCATACTTCCTGCATTATATCACGGAATCTTGAATCTTGAATCTGTAATGTAAAATGCACTATACAAATGGTACAACTTTTACGACGATCGCAAATTTGTTGCTCGCAACATTTCTAATAATTGCTATTTTAGGCTAGTTTTTGAAAATCCTAATAGTGCAACTTTTTTGCGATCGACAAAAAGTTGCACTATTAATATCACTGAATCTGGCAGTTGGATTTGCGAAAAACAAAAAACGAGCTCGGGCTCGTTCTTGAACACGAATTAGTCCGCGGACAATTTAAAATTTCTGACTCCGCACCATGCGGAATAACTAAACTTTATTTTCGACAAAGAAAAATCATGTTCTTTAACTTTTTAATATCTGAATAATATTCAAAATTAGGATCAACAAAAGCGTAGCTATTAGGCTCATCGATGAATTCAACAATGTTAAGCCCGGAAGATTTGATAGTATCTTGATACTCACCATCTAGTCTCATCAGATTATGCACAGTAACCGGATCGTCCTCCCCTAATAAAACAGGCATTTGTTTATGTAAAATATTATGATTGTCAGTTTCAATTGAATTAAATATTCCAATAAAGTACCCGCCTTTTTTTAGAGTTCTTGTAATCTCTGAAAAAGCTTTTTGAATATCCTCGCAATAATGCAAAACAAAATTACTAAAAATCATATCAAAACTCTCATCCTTGTACGGCATGTTTTCACAATCACCAATAGTAAATTCAATATTACCGTGTCGCTCCTGAGCAAGTTCAATCATTGCCGGGCTGATATCAATCCCTTCGGCACTTTTAGCACCCATCTCTAAAAATTTAGCAGCATATCTTCCATCTCCGCAGCCAAGATCTAAAACATCTTTATCTTTTACGCCGACCTGTTGAATAAGCTCAAATAATTTCGCATCAGTGCCGCTGTATTTATCCCGACCTTGAGTATACTTACTTGCCAGCTCTTTTGAATATTTGTTCATATAAATTATTTCAAATAAATCCCCTTGTTTTTTATATGTTGGTCAAAAGTCTCAGCGTAAATTACTTCACCTTCGTCTGTTGTTAAAAAGTAATAATAATTATTTTGAGTTGGATTTAATACTGCTTCAATGGCATTAATTCCGGGATTTGAAATTGGTCCTGGTGGCAAACCGGCATATTTGTAAGTATTATAAAGTGATTCCACTTCTAAATCCTCAAATGACGGTGCTGGGTTATCTCCATTAATTATATAGTTAATTGTTGCGTCAGACTGCAAAGCCATTCCGATTTCTAATCTTTTCAAAAAGATGTCCGCAATCACTGCCATCTCAGCTTTGTCCATAACTTCGCGCTCGATAATTGATGCCAGTGTTAAAACTTCATGCATTGTCTGGCCGCTATCTAAATTCGGCTCTCCGACTTTATCAGCCATCTCGTCTAACATCCGCTCAACAATATCTTCAGCAGTGGCGTTTGAAAAAAATCTGTATGTATCTGGAAAAAGATAACCCTCCAAATCAACATCGTCCGGCTTTTGTGCGTATACAACAAATTCATGATCCTCAAGCGGTGAGTATTGACCAACGGCCGTATTCCACTCTTCCTGCGTAATATCAAATTTTGAAATCACAACATCACCAATTTTAGCCAAGGTATAGCCTTCCGGAATGGTAATTGAAATATCAGAGCCTTGAAGATCTGTGATGATATCAATAATTGATGAATAACTCATGTGAGGCTGTAAATCAAAATCTCCAATTTTAATATCCCGAGTACTGCCATCTAAGAATGTATAAAACTTGAACCAAAAAGAACTTGAGATTAAGTCAGCTGCCTCTAATCCTCGTGCTACAGATGAAAGCGTCGCGCCCTCTTCGATTATATATGTAACTATCGGTGTATCTACCGCCGGCGATTGAAACCAAAATCTAAATGATTGTTTTACAATAGTCTCAACAAGCAGCAAACTAACAACTACGACTACGATCGAAGCGCCTAATAAATATTTCCTGAATCTTCCTGTCATAGTTGGGTGTGGCTTAAAACTATAGTTACGCCAATTTTGCCTCAACCTCATAAATCAGGATTATTTTTTATAAATTCCGCCACTCGCTCTAAACGCTCGTGCGTTCCGGAATCAAACCAAGGTTCAGTGGCATGATAAAAACCAAGATCCTTATCGCTTTTGTCTAACAAAGGCCAAATGTCTGCCTCATTTGAAATTGGATTTTGTCTTGGAATTAAATCTTTTACTTTTGGTGTCATTACATACCAGCCGCTGGAAACAAAAACTTTAGAGTTGACTTGTAAGTAAGGTTTGCATTCCGTGCGGTCAACATAATTTATTAGACGGCGTTTTTCTTTGTCATGCAAACAAAGCTCATACTCAAGGTACTTATCTGCATCAATCTCAATAGCTGCAATTGTCGCTGTGGCGTTAAGCTCTCTATTTCGGTTCATGAAAGCCTCAACATCAATCCAAAAAAGATTGTCAGAGTTTAAAACTAAAAAATGATCGTCAAGATCATTCCAATTTATAAGTTGACTCCAACCACCTGTACCCATTGGTTCTGGCTCGCGAACATATGAAATCTGCATTCCAAAATCTGACCCATCGCCTAAAAGATCTTCTATCATCTGTCCCAGGTGTGAAACAGCTACCGCGACATTTGTAATGCCGTGTTTTTTTAAATGTTCTAAAACATAAACCATCATTGGCTTTCCGTTAACCGGAACAATTGATTTTGGACAATTATCAGTCAGCGGGGCAAGTCTAGTTCCCTTTCCACCGGCAAGAACAATAGCTTGGATTTTATTTGACATAACAAGTAGTGTAATATGCTTTATAGTTAAATCATTGTAACCGCAACTTCAAGATTAGTCTAGAAAAACCGCAATTATGACCAAAAACAGCGCAGTTGATTTATTCTTATCAATAACGGCTATTTTGATTATAGCCATCTTATTTTCATTACCATTTTTAAAGCTAATATTTTTTTCAGCTTGGCTGGTAACCGCTTCTTTCTTATTAATATCAAAAAGAAAAGCTAATCTTGATTTAGCTCTCTGGCTTTTTTTACAACCATTGCTATACTTCTCATTTTTTTTGATTACAGTTCTGATTTTTTACTTAGTATTTGGATTAGACAAAACAACAATCATTGCCCCAATAATAATTATTTCTGCAATAATCGCCTGGCGATTGAATAAACTGACTGCAAGTAAGCCTGTTTTTTCATTACCAATATTTGAAAAATGGTTAATCATCGCTCTTGGAACAGATATTTTAATTATTGCAATTGCTATCTATGCCAGATCAGCTGAAGCAATTTTTAGCCCTTGGAATATAACCGGTTTTTCACCTTTCATATTATTTTTCATCTCAACTTTTTTAATTTTATATTCACTTGAAAAAACAAATAAGGAGGGTTGGCTACTGTTAAGCATCATTCATACCTTTGTTTTTTTGAGCTTGTCGTCGATTGTTTATAAAATAGGTTTTGGTTTTGATCCTTTTATACACCGAGCCGCTGAAGAAGCTCTAATAAATACCGGCCGAATCGAACCTTTGACGCCGCTTTATCTAGGGCAATATTTAACAATCGGTTTTTTGCAAAAAATCACCGATCTCTCCCTGCATTTCCTGGATGTTTGGTTCCTACCCATTACTGCCAGTATTTTTTTACCCATTGGCACTTTCATTGGTCTTAAATATGGCTTTAATTTGAAACACAGTTCAATTGCTTGGATTTTTGTTTTTTTAATACCGATTTCATTGATAACATTTACAACTCCATTTTCTTTTACTTACTTATGGTTCTTAATTTGGATTTTTCAACTGCCACTTTTGGAAAAAATATATGTTAGACGAGTCTGGATTTTGTTTCTAACTACATTGTTATTTTTTCACCCACTTATCAGTGCGCCAATGTTGATTTTTACAATTGGTTTTGAAATCAAAAATGCAAAAATAAAAAAGCTATTTCAGATTCTTGTCACAGCCCTTGTATTACCAATCCTTTTTAGCTTTTATCAATTCCTTAAAGGCCAAACCGATCTGATTTTGAATCCACTAAACCGTCTACAAGCTTTTTTAAATTTATTTCTAAATCCATTCATTGACAGATTTCCTCACATTCCTTGGTACTATGATTTAACT
>Ga0100380_10001180_pt1 | contig 28467 bp, 24 predicted proteins | sample CryGeymeta201504_FD_80417 | JGI IMG/M metagenome (GOLD analysis project Ga0100380, IMG submission 80417) | Groundwater microbial communities from Crystal Geyser aquifers in Utah, USA - Crystal Geyser metaG 2015-04 | ecosystem: Environmental > Aquatic > Deep subsurface > Groundwater | place... | reverse complement strand
TGATTTCCCCTCCCGAGTCGAGTTGATGAGCGTTGTCCGAAAACCCCATCTTGGCACTTCGTTGCCGTTTCCGTGCTCAATCCGCACGGCCGGCTGGGACGGGGAAGTCCCTTTCATTCGTTAAGGTTTGCTCCCGCCGCTGCCGTTGATTCCAGGAAGAGGGGTTCGGTGCCGCGGCCTGAACCATGGCGCGAGGAGGTCTCATGTTGGCGGAACGGTCGAACGAAGCGGCGACGGTGCCGCAGTGCGCGTCGCCACGAACGGAAAGCTTCGTTCTGGACATCACCCGTGAGATCGCATCCGGGGGCGTGAGCTTTCCGACTTCGATCGACGCGACGCTGCGCATCCGGCGTCTGGTCGAGGATCCCGAATCGGGCATGGACGATCTGGCGAAAGCGGTTTGCGTCGAGCCGCTGCTTGCGGCAAAGCTGGTGCGGCTCGCCAACTCCGCCGCCCTTCGCTGTGCGGGTGCGCCAGTGGCTGACGTACGCTCCGCGGTGCTGCGGGTCGGGCTCGCGCGCACGCGCACGCTGTCCATCGCCGTTGCGATCGATCAGCTCGTCCAGTCGCGCCACATGATTCCAGTGATGGGCCTTGCGCGCGGCCTGTGGGCGCACAGCGTCGAGGTCGCCGCCAACGCCTGCGTGCTGGCGAGGCGGCTCACCCGGCTGAATCCCGACCAGGCGCTGTATGCCGGCCTCGTGCATGACATCGGCCAGTTCTATCTGCTCTCACGGGCAGCCGACTACCCCGATCTGCTGGAATCGGGAAGCGAACTTTCGTCGCTGATGTTCGACTGGCACAAGGCGGTCGGCCGCGCGGTGCTCGAGTCCCTGGGCACGCCGGAAGCGGTGATCGCGGCGATCGACGGGCTGGAACTGTACGGCGGCGATTTTCCGCCCGCCTGTACCGGCGATCTGCTGTGGATCGCCAACGGGGCGGCCCGCGCGCAGAATCCGTTCGCCGCGTCCGATGCGGGCGGTCTGCTCGGCGAGCACGCCGCTGCCGTCGACGCGATCCTGACTGAATCTGCGGCCGAGCTGGACGAGCTGAGCGGCGCGCTTCGGGCCTGAGAGAAAGCGACCGGGCGCAGAGCCGCCTCGCGCGCGATTTCTTCGCGGGCTTCGGGGTTCGGGCTGAATTCCGTCCGAAGTCCGCGCGAGCGAGGCCGGAAGGAGTGCTCGCGGGTGTATCTTTGCGCCGTTTCCGGCAGGCATTGCACCCGATCCGCCCCGTGCTTCGCATCCGCGACCTCTGCTACGCCATCGATTCCGGCTCGCGCGCGCTGATGCGCGGACTCGATCTCGAACTGGCCGACGGCGAATATGTCGCGATCATGGGGGAGTCGGGGGTCGGCAAGTCGACGCTGCTCAACCTCGTCGCCGGGCTGGAGCGATCCCAGGGGGGGACGATCGAGCTCGACGGTGTCGAGGTCACCGCGCTCGACGAGGACGCGCGCACGCGGCTGCGGCGCGCCCGCATGGGCTTCGTCTTCCAGGCCTTCCACGTCCTGCCGCACGTGAGCGTCGGGCGCAACGTCGCCCTGCCGCTGGTGCTCAACGGATGGAGCCGCGCGGCGATCGATGTCCGGGTGGCGGAAATGCTGGAGGCGGTCGGGCTGGGCGGGCGGGCACACAGCGCTCCGCGCGAACTCTCGGGAGGCGAGCTGCAGCGGGTGGCGATCGCCCGCGCGCTCGCGCTACGCCCCGGCCTGGTGCTGGCCGACGAGCCGACTGGGAATCTCGATCCCGCGAACGCTGCACGCGTGATCGAGCTGCTGCGCTCGCAGATCAGGAGCCAGGGTGCGATGGGCCTGCTGGTCACCCACTCCCCACTCGCCGCCGCGAGCGCCGACCGCGTTCTCGTTCTGCGCGACTCCCGCCTGTGGTCGGCCGCAGCGCCCGCATGAGCGCGGCGATCTACTTCTTCGGCCGGCTGCGCAGCCATGCGGGCGGCAGCCTGCTGTGCATTTTCGCCATCGCGCTGGGGGTCGCGCTGGGCGTGGCGGTCGAGGGGATCAACCGTTCGGCACTCGGCGAATTCGCGCGCGGCATGCGCACCGTCTCGGGTGCGGCCGACCTCGAGGTGCGCGGCCCCCGCGAGGGTTTCGACGAGCGGCTCTATGGCGTACTGGGCCACCTGCCGGGCGTCGGGCGGGCAAGTCCCAGGATCGAGCTCGAAGCGAAACTCGCGGGCAGGACGGACGCGCTCCGGCTGGTCGGCATCGACATCTTCCAGGCCGGGAGCCCGGCGGGCACGATGGCGGCGCGCGCGGGGGCCGGAGACCGGTTCGCCCTGCTCGATCCCGATGCGGTCATCCTCAGCCGCGCGGCGGCAGACTGGCTCGGGCTCGCCGCAGGCGGGCGCCTCGCCGTGCAGTCCGGTCTCGCGCGGCGGGAGCTTCGCGTCGCGGGCGTGCTGGAGGGCCTGCCCGCCGGGCAGCGGCTCGCACTCATGGACATCGCCGCCGCGCAGTGGCGCTTCGACCGGCTGGGAATCCTGACCTCCATCGGCATCGAGCTCGCTCCCGGCACGAGCGTGGGGCAGGCGCAGGAACGGGTGCGCGCCCTGCTGCCCGCGGGCCTCTCGGTGGCGCCACCGCTGGCCGCCGAGGAGCGCCAGGCGGCACTCTCGCGGGCCTACCGGGTCAATCTCAACATGCTGGCGATGATCGCCCTGCTCACCGGCGCGCTGTTGGTGCTGTGCGTGCAGGCGCTCGCGGTGTCGCGCAGGCGCGGCGAGCTGGCCTTCCTGCGCGCGGCGGGCATGACCCCACGCGAGATCGTCGCCTGGCTGAGCGCGGAAGGCGCGGCGATCGGGCTCGCCGGCGGGGTGCTCGGAGTGGCGATCGGCTACGCCGGGGCGGGGGCGGCGATCGCCTGGTTCGGCGGAGATCTCGGTGCAGGCTTCTTCGCGGGCAGCCGGCCGGCGCTCGTGCCGGATGCGCCATCGGCGGCGGCGTTCGTCGCGCTCGGCGTCGGCGCTGCGACGCTCGGCGCCTTCGTTCCCGCGCGCGCCGCAGCACTCGCGTCGAGCGCAGCCGCGCTCAAGGCCGGGGATGTGGGGCGCGAGGCGAACCGCAGGCCGCGTGCGCTGCCTGCCGTGGCGATGGTTGCCTGCGGTGTCGCGATCGCTTTCGCGCCGCCGGTGGGCGAACTGCCGGTGTTCGGCTACGTCTCGATCCTGTTCCTGCTGCTCGGCGCGCTCGGCCTGCTGCCGTGGCTCGCGTTTCACGTCTTCGCCGCATTGCCCGAAGGCGTTCGCGCGCAGACGATGCTGGCGTTTGCGCAACTGCGTGCGGCGCCCGGGCAGGCACAGCTCGCCGCATCCGGCGTCCTCGCGGCCGTCGCGCTGGTGGTGGCGATGGCGATCATGGTGGCGTCCTTCCGGCAGTCGGTGGAGAACTGGCTCGCCGAGGTGCTGCCGGCCGACGTCTATGTGCGCGCCTCGGTCCCCGGGCAGACCGGCCATCTCGACGAAGCCGCGCAACGAACGATCGCGTCCGTCGCGGGGGCGGGCCGCGTGCGCTTCGTGCGCAATGCCGGAGTGCTGATCGAGGCCGGCCGGCCCGAGCTGGCGCTGATCGCGCGCGAGGATCCCGCGCATTCCCTGCCGCTTCTCGCGCGTGCCGCCGCGCTCCCGGAAGGGGTTCCCGGGGTGTGGGTCTCGGAGGCGATCCCGGATCTGTACGGCTGGCGGATCGGGCAGCGGGTGCGGATTCCGCTCGCGGGCGCGGAGCACGAATTCGTGGTCGCCGGCATCTGGCGCGACTACGCGCGCAGCCACGGTGCGGCTGCGATGGAGGCGGACGTCTACCGCCGGATCACCGGCGACCGGCGGGCGAGCGTGGCCGAGATCTGGCTCGCGCCCGGCGTGCCGGCCGCGGAATTCGCCCGCGCACTGCGCGCGGCGTTCGCCGGGAGCGAGCCGGTCGAGATCTCGGAGTCCGGCGCGGTACGCGCGCGCAGCCTGGCGATCTTCGACCGCACCTTCGCGGTCACCTACGGCATGGAAGCGGCGGCGGTGCTGATCGCGCTGGCGGCGGTCGCGGCGAGCTTCGCCTCGCTCGCCGTGCTGCGCCGGCGCGAGTTCGGGATGCTGCGCCACCTCGGCATGTCGCGCGCGCAGATCGGCCGCATGCTGGCGCTGGAAGGGGCGGCGGTCGCGGTGCTCGGCGTCGGCGCCGGACTCGTCGCGGGCGCAGTGATGAGCGTCGTGCTGGTGCAGGTGGTCAACCGCCAGTCCTTCCACTGGAGCCTTGCAATGACGATGCCATTGGCTCCGCTGCTCGCCTTTGCCCTTGCAACGGCGGTGCTCGCAGCCGCGGCCGCGGTGCTCGGCGGACGAGGCGCGATGAACGTCGATGCGGTGCGCGCGGTGCGGGAAGACTGGTGAGGAAGATGCGCCGCCGCGCTTTCCTGTGCCTGTCGTTGGCCGCCGCCGTCCGGCTCGCGCGGGCGGCGCAGTTCGCAGCGGTTCGGCCGGGCATTCCGCTCGTCTTCCCGCGCGACCAGGGTGCGCATCCCGATTTCCGCATCGAGTGGTGGTACGTGACCGGCTGGATCGATTCCGCCGCCGGCGCGCCGAACGGCTTCCAGATCACCTTCTTCCGGGTCGCCCCGGGCATTGCCGGCGACAATCCGAGCCGGTTCGCGCCGCGCGAGATCCTGTTCGCGCACGCCGCGCTGGCCGATCCCCGCGAGCACCGTCTGCTCACCGCGGAGCGCAGCGCGCGCGCCGGTTTCGAGCTGGCCGGGGCGCGACGGGAGCGCACCGGCGTGTGGATCGGCGACTGGTCGCTCGATCAGACCGCGGACGGCTACCGCGCGCGCGCAGACGCCGGGACTTTCGCACTGGAACTCCGGCTCGCCCGCAGCCAGGAGATCCTGCCGCAGGGGGAAGCGGGTTACAGCCGCAAGGGAATCGATCCGCGCGCGGCCAGCTACTACTACAGCGAGCCGCAGTTGCGCGTGAGCGGCTCGGTCGCCCGCGCCGGCCGAAGCGCCGGCGTGTCGGGTCTCGCATGGCTCGATCACGAATGGTCGAGCGAGCTGCTCTCGGGTGGCGCGGTGGGCTGGGACTGGGTCGGACTGAATCTGGCGGACGGATCGGCCTGGATGGCGTTTCGCCTGCGCGGGAGCGACGGCAGGACCCTGTGGGCCGGGGGAACGCTGCGCGCGCCGGGCGGGGCGTCGCGTGCGCTCGATCCCGGCGAGCTCGCCTTCGAGCCCCTGCGCCTGTGGCGCTCTGCGCGCAGCCTCGCGGAGTATCCCATCGGGATGATGCTCCGCGTTCCGGACCACAGCGTGGAGCTGCGCCCGCTGATGGACGACCAGGAGGTCGACGCACGCCGAAGCACCGGCGGTTTCTACTGGGAAGGCGCGGTGCGCGCCTACGAGGGCGGCCGCGAACTGGGCCGCGGCCATCTCGAGCTGACCGGCTACGCCGGCGCGCTGCGCCTGTGAGCGCGGCTCAGCGGGCCAGCTGCGCGTGGCGGAAGCAGTCGATGACGTGGTCATTGACCATGCCGACCGCCTGCATGTGGGCATAGCAGATGGTGGGGCCGACGAAGCTGAAGCCGCGGCGCCGGAGGTCGCGGCTCATCGCATCGGACTGCGGCGTGCTCGCCGGAATCTGCGCCGCTTCGGCCCAGCGATTGCGGATCGGCGCGCCATCGACGAAGCGCCACTGGTAGGCGTCGAAGGAGCCGAATTCCTCCCGGATGGCGAGAAAGGCCCGCGCGTTGGCGATCGCCGAGCCGATCTTGGCGCGGTTGCGGACGATGCCCGGATCGGCGAGAAGGCGCGCCCGGTCGCGCTCGCCGAAGCGCGCGACGCGCTCAGGATCGAAGTTCGCGAACGCACGCCGGTAGCCCTCGCGCCTGCGCAGGATGGTGAGCCAGGAAAGGCCCGCCTGCGCGCCCTCCAGCACCAGGAACTCGAACAGGCGGCGGTCGTCATGCACCGCTACGCCCCACTCGGCGTCGTGGTAGGCGGCGAGCAGCGGGTCGGCGAGCGCCCAGGCACAGCGGCCGGGCTTCCGGGGAGTCACTGCAGCGCCGCGAGCCGGGGTGCGAGCAGGTCGATCAGCCGCCCCAGGTTGGACAGCGACATCAGATGTGCATAGACCAGCCCGAGTTCTCCGGACTGGAACATGCGGCTCGCCACCGCCGCGTCGAGCGCCTTGAATTTCGCCTCGTCGACGACCAGGACGTTCTGCACGACGAATTTCTGCCCGGTCTTCAGCTCGGCGGCTGCGGACATCGGTGTGAACAGCCCGAGTTCATCGAGCTGCCTGCAGAAACGTTCGGTGGCGAGGAACTCGCCCTGATAGGCGGACATGAAGTCGAGCATGCCCTTGAGGTAGGGGGTCTCGGCACCGTTCTCGAACAGCCGCTCGCCATCGGCTGCGCCCACGCCCTCCCAGGCCTCGTCGAAGCACAGGGCCAGGCGCCCGCCCGCGCCCTCGGCGAAGATGAACGGGTAGCGGCGGATGAAGGCCGGCAGGTAGCGCGCCAGCCATTCGCCGCGCGCGCCGACGAACAGGTTCTCCGCGGCGCGCAGCCCCAGCAGCACGGCCGGCACGATCCGGCCTTCGCCGGGTCGCAGGAACACGAGCGGGAACTCCTTGTGCGCCTCCTTGAACTCGCTCGCGGTCACCGGCACCGACTGTGCGCCGGCGCTGAAGTCGAACCGGGCGAGTCGCGCGATGCGAAGGTCCTGGTGCCTGCCGCGATCGATCGCGACCGGGCGGCGGTAAAGCGGATTGCCCGGTGCAGGCGCATCGGCTGCGGTTCGTGCCGGGGGCTCGGCGGGATTCGTCATGGTGGTGGCTCCGCGTGGCTGGATGCCGCCATTCTCGCCCCGCGGCCCGCCACTGACAACGGTCCGGCGCCAGCGGTTTCGGGAACGTTGCGTCGAAAGCGGCCGGGTATACTTGCCATGAACCGGTTTCGACAAAGGCGGACGGCGAGATGAAGAACCTCGATCGCATACCCTTCGACAGCGTTGTGATGGGGAGCAAGCCTTGCATTCGCGGCGTGCTGCCGCAGGACTTGTCGCATGGCGAGGTCAACGCGCGAGTCGGCACTGCCGCTGCCCATACCGGCGCCATCGACGCCTTCCTGCGCTCGGTGGACGCTGCCTGAGGGTGGCCCGAACCGGCCGATGAGCGAATCGTTCCATTCGGTTGCCGTGGTCGGCGCGGGCGCCGTCGGCAGCTACTATGGCGCCCTGCTCGCACGCGCGGGCCGTCGGGTGACGCTGATCGGACGCCGCGCGCATGTGCAGGCCATCGAACGCGACGGCCTGCGGCTCGAGATGGCCGGTCGCATGGAGGTGGTTCGCGTCGCGGCGAGCGTCGACCTGGCGGCGGCGCGCGGCGCCGACCTGGTGCTGTTCTGCGTCAAGTCTTCCGACACCGACGCGGTGGCGCGCGAACTTGCACCGCACCTGGACGCCGGCGCGCTCGTGCTGAGCCTGCAGAACGGGGTAGAGAACGCCGCGATGATCGCGCAATACGTTCGCCAGAGCGTCGTTCCCGCGGTGGTGTACGTGGCCACCGCGATGCCGCAGCCGGGCTGCGTGCGGCACCACGGTGGCGGCAACCTGGTCATCGGCGCGATCGACGCGGCAGCCTCGCGCGACCCGGCGCTGGCCCGCCGGCTACAGGCGCTGGTCGAGTTCTTCGCCGGCGCCGCGGTGCCGGTGCGCATCGCCGACGACGTGACGGCCGAGCTGTGGTCGAAGCTTATGGTGAACTGCGCCTACAACGCGATCTCCGGCCTCGCGCAGGCCAACTACGCGCGACTGGCCGCGCTGCCGGCGGTGCGCGCGCTGCAGCACGCGATCGTGCGCGAAGTGGTGGCGCTCGCTGCTGCCGAGCATGTGGCGCTGCCGCTCGGACCGTCACTCGAGGCGATGGAACGAATCGCCGTCGCGATGCCCGATCAGTTCTCGTCGACGGCGCAGGACATGGCCCGGCGCAAGCCAACCGAGATCGACCACTTGAACGGATTCGTGGCCCGGCGCGGGCGCGAGCGGGGGGTCGCCACCCCGGTCAATCAGACGCTGCATGCGCTGGTCAAACTGATCGAAGCCGGTTATGGCGGCGCGGCCTGACGCGTCGCGTTCGGTCCCCGGCGGGTTCGCCCAGGCCTTGCGCGAACTGGGTCTTGCCGGGTCCGGCCGAATGACCGGAATGCCGCTCGCCGGGGGCGTGTCGTCCGACATCTGGCGGGTCGATACCTGCCGTGGACCGGTGTGCGTCAAGCGCGCGCTGCCGAAGCTGCGCGTGCTCGCCGATTGGTGGGCGCCGATCGAGCGCAACGTCTACGAAGCGCGCTGGATGCGCGTTGCGAACCAGGCTGTCCCGGGCTGCGCACCGGAGCTGTTCGGCCAGCATCCCGGGCTCGGCGTGCTCGTGATGGGCTACCTGCCGCCGCCCGACTACCTGCTGTGGAAGCATGCCCTGCGCGATGGAAACGCCGACCCGGCGCTCGCTCGCACGCTGGGCCGCACCGTGGCGCGAATCCATGCCTACTCGGCGGCGCGCGTCGATCTGGCGGCGCAATTCGACGCTGGCGCGATCTTCCACGACATCCGCCTCGAGCCCTACCTGGTGGCCACCGCCCGGCGCCATGCCGATCTGGCGTCGGCGCTGCTGCGGCTGGTGGCGGTGACGCAGGCCCATGCCGTGGCGCTCGTGCATGGGGATGTCAGCCCGAAGAACATCCTCGTCGGGCCGCGGGGGCCGGTGCTGCTGGACGCCGAATGCGCGTGTTGGGGCGACCCGGCGTTCGACCTCGCGTTCTGCCTCAATCACCTGCTGCTCAAGTGCCTGTGGAATGTGCCGGCGACCGCAGCCTTTCTGGCCGCTTTCGACGCGCTGTCGGAAGGCTACCTGCAGGCGGCGGACTGGGAACCGCGCGATGCACTGGAGCGCCGCGCAGCGGCGCTGCTGCCGGGCCTCCTGCTCGCGCGCGTCGACGGCAAGTCTCCTGTCGAGTACATCACCGAGGACGCCGGGCGCGATGCGGTGCGGCAAGTGGCGCGCTCGCTGCTGCGCCGGCCGGTCGAACGGCTGCAGCAGGTCGCAGCGGCATGGCGCGAGGAACTCGGACCATGAATGGTCGCGCCATCCGGTCGGTCCACGCCCGGCGCGTGTGGGACAGCCGCGGCCGGCCGACGGTCGAGGCCGAGGTGTCGCTGCAGGACGACTCGATCGGTCGCGCGATCGTTCCGGCGGGTGCGTCCAGGGGCACGCGCGAGGCGCTCGATCTGCGCGATTCGACGGCACGCTTCGGTGGGCTGGATGTGCTGGGTGCCGTGGGAAACGTCAATGGCGAGATCGCGCGCGTCGTGATCGGCTGCGCTGCCGACGACCAGGCCGGGCTGGACCAGCGGCTGATCGACCTCGATGCCACGCCGGCCAAGACGCGGCTCGGCGCCAATGCGACGCTCGCGGTGTCGATGGCCGCGGCGCATGCGGCGGCGGCGTCGCTGCACCTGCCGCTGTACCGGTACCTGGGTGGGCCCGATGCCACCATGCTGCCGCTGCCGCAGATTCAGATCTTCGGCGGCGGCGCGCATGCCGGCCGTCGCATCGATATCCAGGACTTCATGGTCGTCTGCCCCGGCGCGCGCGACTTCGGCCAGGCCATCGAGTGGAGCGCGGAGGTCTATCGCTGTGCCGGTGTGTTGATGCAGCAGCGCGGCTCGCGTTTCGGCGTTGCCGACGAAGGCGGTTGGTGGCCTGACTTCGCCACCAACGAGCAGGCGCTCGAAACGCTCGTGACGGCCATCGAGCGCGCCGGTTTCGTACCCGGTGGGCAGGTGGCGATCGCCCTCGACGTGGCCGCCTCCGAGTTCGGACGCCAGGGTCGCTACACGCTGGCGCTGGAGTCGCGGCAGCTCGATTCCGACGCCTTGATCGAACTGCTGCTGCGCTGGATCGACCGCTACCCGATCGTCTCGATCGAAGACCCATTGGCCGAAGACGACGCGCAGGCCTTCGCGCGCTTCACCCAAGCCGCCGGGCACCGGCTGCAGATCGTCGGCGACGACCTGCTGGTGTCGCACGCGCCGCTGGTGCGACAAGCCGCGGCGATCGGTGCGGCCAACACGGTGCTGCTCAAGCCGAACCAGCGCGGCACGCTCACCGAGACGCTGCGGGCCTGGCAGGCGGCGCAGTCGGTGGGCTACGCCGGCATCGTGTCGGCGCGCTCGGGCGAGACCGAGGACACGACGATCGTGCATCTGGCGATCGGCTGGCAGGCGGGGCAGATCAAGGTCGGCGCGTTCGCTCGCGGCGAGCGGATGGCCAAGTGGAACGAGGCACTACGCATCGAGGAGCGCCTGGGCGGGCGGGCGCGATTCGCCGGTGCCGCGGTGTTCGGCTGCAATCGGCCGAAGGCGCCGGCGTCCGCAGGCCGCTGACTCGTCAGGTGGTTCGGATAGTGGCCGCGCGGCGGCGGATGCTCGGCACTGCGGCAAGTCCGATCCCGCGCTCAGCGCGGTGTCCGCGATGCACCGGGTCGCGCCCCCCCTCGCACCACGAATACCGGACCTTGCCGATGAACGGGGTCGTACCGCTGCTCTCGCCGATTCGAGCTGCGGCAGAACGCGGCGCAGCGGGCACGGATGGCATCATCGCTGATGCCAAATCCTTGCGCATCCCCGTCGAGTCCCTGGCGAATCTGCTGATCGCCGGTCAGGAAGCACCCATCGTCACGTCGCTGGATCGCATGCTGGCCATGCGGATCTACGTGTGCGGCAAATCGGTGAGCGGCCGTCAGCCTTCCTGCAGCGCGAGCACGCCGCTCGCCACGGCGGGATCGTCGGCGCTCTTCGAGAGCACGAAGCCGAAGTCGGCCACGAACTTGAGCATGCGCGCGTTGCTCGAGAGGAATTCGCCGTTCATGTACTTGAGGCCCTTGGCGCGTGCCGTCTCGATCAGCAGGCCCATGAGCCTGCGCGCGATGCCGCGGTGCGCCCATTCGTCGGCCACCACCACGGCGAACTCGCGCCCGTTCGGTTTGAGGATCATCGGTTCGATCGCGACTCCGTTGACCGAGGCATCGGGCCGGTTGCGGCGGACCTCGTCGAGGACGTCCTGGTAGGCCGAGCGCACCGACTGGAGCGTGGTGAGGTTCAGCCTCACGCCGCCGGAGTCGCTCTTGTGGGTGATCTGGGGCGAGTCGATCTTCATCGCCAACGGCAGGCCGATCTCCTCGGCGAGCACCATCGCCTCGGTGACCGAGCGGGCCACCACGGTGCTCGCGATCGGGATGCGGAAGGCCGCGAGCAGCGCCTTCGATTCCATTTCGGTGAGCACGCTGCGCCGTTCGGCGAGTGCGGTCTCGATGACCAGGCGTGCGCTCTCCACGTTGGGGCTCGCGAGATGCGACAGCGGCGCCGGCGTCTGCATCAGCAGGCGCTGGTTGCGATAGTAGGCGGAGATGTGGGAGAACAGCTCGACTGCCGGCTCCGGGGTGCGGAACGTCGGTATGCCGGCGTTCTTGAACAGGGCGCGCACCTCGCGCACGCGCGCCTCCCCCATCCAGCAGGTCACCAGCGGCTTGTCGCTTCCCGAGGCGACCTCGATCACCGCGCGCGGCGGCCCGCAACGCGCTTACGAAGCGGCGCGCGTGGCGGATGCCCTCGATGTAGAGAAAGATGCTTTCGGTCTTCGGATCGTTCACCAGGTAGTCGAGGATCTCGCCGAAGTCCAGGTCCCCCGAGCTGCCGAGCGAGATGACGGTGGAGAAGCCAACGTTGTTCGGCCGCGCCCAGTCGAGGATCGCCGAGCATAGCGCGCCGGACTGCGAGATCAGCGCGATCGAGCCCGGAGTCGCGCCGCTGTGCGCGAAGGTCGCGTTCAGACCGATCTCGGGGCGCATCACGCCCAGGCAGTTGGGGCCGAGGAGCCGGATGCGGTGGCGGCGGACGTTCTCGATCAGCGCCCGCTCGAGCTGCTCGCCGCGCGCGCCGGCTTCCGAAAAGCCGGCCGAGAGCACCACCGCCGCCCGGACTCCGGCCCGCGCGCAGGATTCGATGATGCCCGGGACGGTGGGCGCGGGGGTCGCGATCACCGCGAGGTCGAGCCGCTGCGGGATCTCCTCCACGAGGGGAAGCAGGGAAGCCCAAAGACCTCGCGGTGCGCGGGATCGACGGCGAACAGCCTGCCGGCGTAGGGCGTCTCCAGGAGGTTGCGCATGAGGACGGCGCCGATCGACTCCGGGCGTTCGCTCGCTCCGATCACGGCGACTGACTTCGGCGCGAACAGCGGAGCGAGATAGTGACTTCCGGTCATGGTGCGCAGGCCGCTTTGGCCGCCCCCTCTTGAGAGGTGCCGCCGCGGCGCAGGCGTTGGATGGATTGCATTATACTGCGGTGCACCAAATCCTCCCGTGAGAAAGCTCGCGCATCGTACCGGGTTCCGGGCACGCGGGCGGTGGCGCGTCACATGCCGCAGATGGTTCGCCGGGCGGGACGATACAATGGTAGCGGAGGACTTCCGGGAGCGAATGCGATGAACGGCGGCAACGCGAAGCACGGCGGCTTCAAGCTCACCTACGGCACCATGTTCGATCCGCCTCCGGAACTGCACGGCAAGTTCGAGGGCGCGCTCGCGCGCGCACGCGCCCGTCTCGGCGCCGAACATGCCATGATCATCGACGGCGCCGAGGTCCGCTCGCAGAAGAAGTTCGAGCGGCGAAGCCCCATTGACCGCGACTGGACGATCGGGGTGTTCCAGGACGCCGGGGAGGAGGCCGTCGGGCAGGCGGTCGCCGCGGCCCGGCGCGCCTTCCCGGCGTGGGCGGGGCTGCCCTGGCGCGAGCGCGTCAAGCTCCTGCGCAAGGCGGCGCAGCTCGTCGAGGAGCGCGTCTTCGACATCGCGGCGGCGGTCGCCCTCGAAGTCGGGAAGAACCGCATGGAAGCGATCGGCGAGGTGCAGGAGTCGGCCGACCTGATGCTCTGGTACTGCGACCAGATGGAGGAGCACAACGGCTTCGACCGCGCCCTGCCGAACGACCCGCTCAAGGGCTACATCAGCCGCAACCGCAGCGTGCTCAAGCCCTGGGGCGTGTGGGCGGTGATCTCGCCGTTCAACTTCCCCGTGGCGCTCACCGCCGGCCCGATCGGGGCGGCGCTCACCGCCGGCAACACCGTGGTGTTCAAGCCCGCGAGCGACACGCCCTGGGGCGTGCGCCTGTTCGCCGAGGCCCTGCGCGATGCGGGGCTGCCGGCGGGCAGCTTCAACTACGTGACCGGAGCAGGGGCAGGCGCGGGCGCAGCGCTGGTCGCGCATCCCTCGATCGCGGGGATCACCTTCACCGGCTCGCATGAAGTCGGCATGGAGCTCCAGCGCGCCTTCGCGCTCGGCACTCATGCGCGCCCGTGCATCGCGGAGATGGGCGGGAAGAACGCCGCCATCGTCAGCCGCAACGGCGACATCGAGCGCGCTGCGCTCGGCATCATGCGGTCGGCATTCGGACTCCAGGGACAGAAGTGCTCCGCCTGCTCGCGGGTCTTCGTCGAGCGTCCGGCGGCAGAAGCGCTGCGGGCGAGGCTCGTGGAGCTCACCGCTGCGATCCGGGTGGGCGATCCGACGGCGAAGGAGAACTGGATGGGGCCGGTCGCGAACGAGCGCGCATGCGAACGCTACGAGCGCATCTGCGCCGAGCTGCGCAATGCCGGACGCATCCTCTGCGGCGGCGAGCGGCTCGGCGGGAAAGCGCTCGAGGCCGGCCTGTACTGTGCGCCGACGCTCGCCGAGCTGCCATTCGACCACGCGTTATGGCGCCAGGAGCTGTTCCTGCCGATCGCGCTGGTGGGGGAGGTCGATTCGCTGGACGAGGCGATCCGGCGCGCGAACGATGTCGATTACGGCCTCACCGCGGGCTTCTACGGCAACCGCGAGGAAACGCAGCAGTTTCTCCAGCGCATCGAGGCCGGCGTCACCTACGTCAATCGCCCGCAGGGCGCCACCACCGGGGCGTGGCCGGGCTTCCAGCCCTTCGGCGGCTGGAAGGCTTCCGGCAGCACCGGCAAGGCCGCCGGCTCGTTCTACTACCTCCCGCAGTACCTGCGCGAGCAGTCGCAGACCATCGTCGAGTGAGGTCTCAGCCGCCCCCGCGCAGTGCGTGGCGGTAGAGCGGACCGGTGAGCGTCACCACCATCACGAAGCGGGTGACGTGGAAGGCGGTGACGAGCGGCACGCCCAGCTTCAGCACCTGGGCGGTGATGCACATTTCGGCGATCCCCCCGGGGGCGGCGGCGAGCACCATCGCGGCCGGCCGCAGGCGGGCGAGCCACGCCACTCCCAGTCCGGCAGCCGCGGACAGTGCGAGGGCCACCGCGATGCTGGCGGCGAGCGCGAGGCCGTAGCGGGGCGCCGCGCGCAGGAAGTCGGGGTCGAAACGGCTGCCGAGCGCGATCCCGATGAGCATCTGGCCAGTCGCGGTGAACCAGTGCGGCGCCGAGGAAAGATGCAGTTCCGCGAGAGTCATCCCGATCGCCACCACGAGGGGGCCGAGCACCCAGGCATTGGGCAGCCCGGTGCGCCGCAGCGCCCAGGCCCCGCACGCGGCGAGCCCCGCGAGCAGGGTCAGTCCGGCCAGGGATTCGCCCGCGGCGGCGCCGGCGTAGGCGTCCTCGCCGCGCACGCCGAGCGCGGTGAGCGTGCCCGGCACGATCAGCACCACCAGCAGGATGCGCATCGAGTGCGCGATGGCGACATGCGGCACCGAGGCGCCGAAGCGCTCGGCGAGCACCGCCATCTCCGAGGCGCCGCCGGGCACGCTGGAGAAGAACGCTGTCGCGACATCGACTCCGGAAAGCCGCGCCAGCACGCGCCCCGAAAGGTAACCGACGAGAATGGCGGCGGCTCCGGCGAACAGCATCCAGTGCCCGTCAGCGAGCACCTCGCGCCCGACCTCGGGGGTGAAGTACAGGCCGAGCGCGACGCCGATCGCAAGCTGGCCGGCCTGGCGCCCGCCCGGCGGCGGGCGCACCGGCACATGCGCGAGGCGCGCCGCCGCCATCGTCAGCATCGGCCCCACCAGCCACGGCAGCGGAACGTGGGCGAGGCTCGCCAGCGCTCCGCCCGCGAGCCCGAGCGCGAGCGAGAGTGCGATCCCGGGCGCGCCGGGCAGGTGCGCGAGGCCGGTCACGACCGGTCGCCGCTCGCGCGTTTCAGGGCCTTCCCCGCAGCCGGCGCAGAAGGGCGGGCGCGAACGCCATCCCTGTGGCGAGTGCCCACAGCGCGATCGAGACCGGGCTGTGCACGAGGATGCGCCAGTCTCCGCCCGAGATCGACAGCGCGCGGCGCAGCTCCTGCTCCATGATGTCGCCGAGCACGAAGCCGAGGATCACCGGCGCCAGCGGCACATCGAACTTGCGCAGGACCCAGGCCAGTACGCCGAGGCCGGTCATGAGCAGCAGGTCGAACGTGGTGCCATGCACCGAATACACCCCGATGAAGCTGATCGCCGCGATCCCCGGCACCAGCAGCCAGTACGGAATCCGGAGCAGCCGCACGAAGATCCCCACCAGCGGAAGGTTCATCACCAGCAGCATGACGTTCGCGATCAGCATGGAGGCGATCAGGCTCCACACCAGGTCGGGCTGTTGCGTGAACAAGAGCGGGCCGGGCTGAATGTCGTACAGGGTGAGGGCTCCGAGCAGGATCGCGGTGGTGCCGCTGCCCGGAACGCCCAGGGTCAGCATCGGCACCAGCGCGCCTCCGGCCGCCGCGTTGTTGGCGGCTTCGGGCGCCGCGAGCCCGCGCAGGTCACCCTTGCCGAACGTGCCTTCGCGGTCGAGCAGGCGCTTCTCGGTCATGTAACTCACCGCGCTCGCGATCGAGGCGCCGGTGCCGGGCAGCACGCCGATGAGGAAGCCGGTCACGCTCGCGCGCAGCGTCGTCCACCAGGTCGCGCGCATCTCCGCGAGGGTAAACAGCAAGCGGCCCGACACCCGCATCATCGCCTGCCCGGCAGCGGTCTGCTCGAGCAGCATCAGGATCTCGCTCACGCTGAACAGGCCGATCACGACCACGAGGAAAGGGATGCCGTCCGACAGATGCACGTCGTCGAAGGTGTAGCGATAGACCCCGGTGCCGGCATCCACGCCCACGGTCGCGAGCGCGAGCCCCAGGCAGCCGCCGAGCAGGGTCTTGACAGGATTGCGTCCCACCATCGAGGTCAGGCAGGCGAAGGCGAACACCATCAGAGCGAAGTACTCCGCCGGCCCGAACAGCAGCGCCCAGCGCGCGAGCAGCGGACCCAGAGCCACGATGCCGAGGAAGGCGACGATCGCGCCGACGAACGAACTCCAGCCCGAGAGCGAGAGCGCCGGCCCGGCCATCCCCTTGAGCGCGAGCGGATGGCCGTCCAGGCCGGTCATGATCGCGCCGGCGTCTCCCGGCACGTTGAGCAGGATCGCGGAGATGCGGCCGCCATATTCGCAGCCGTAATACACCGCCGCGAGCAGGATGAGCGCGCTCGCCGCGGGCAGCTTGATGGCGTAGGCGATCGGCAGCAGGATCGCCACGCCGTTGATCGGGCCCAGGCCGGGCAGCGCCCCGATCAGGGTGCCGAGAAAGCTGCCGAGCGCGGCGAGCCCCAGATTGAGGGGCGTGACCGCGAGCGCGAGTCCGTGCGAGAGCTGGGCGAGGGTGCTCATCCCGGTGACAGCGGGCCGAGCGGAAGCGTGACATCGAGCACGCGGTCGAACAGCAGGTAGAGCCCGAGCCCGAGCCCGAGACCTCCCGCGGCGCACTTCGTCCAGCCGGCGCCGAAGGTGCGGCCGAGCACGAGCGTGGCCGCAGCCGTGGACAGCGGAAAGCCGAGCGCGGAAAACAGTGCGGCGTAGAGCGCCAGCGTGCCCACCACGAGTGCCGAGCGGGCGAGCAACGCCGGGCTGGGCCAGTGCGGTTCCGGGTCGGGCTGCGCGGCCAGCGCAGCCGCGGCCAGCGCGACGAGCGCGGCGATCATGAGCGGGAAGGCACGCGGCCCCACCGGCTCGTAGGCGAAGGGAACCTCGAGGTGCCATGCCGCGGCGCCGTAGGCCGCCGCCGCGACGACGAGCAGCAGGGCGGCCAGCCGGTCGCTCACGGCAGACGCGCTACTTCAGCAGTCCGGCTTCGCGTGCGAGATCCCGGTACCCGGCGACGCTCTTCTTCACGAACGCATCGGCATCCTTGCCGGTCTTCGCGAACTCGAACAGGCCGCGCTCCTCGCGCAGCTTCGCGTAGGCCGGATTCGCCAGCATGCGGTCGAACAGGCTCACCCAGACCTTGTACTGCTCGTCGGTGACCTTGGGCGCGAGGTAGAACCCGCGGTAGGTCGGCCACACCACGTCGTAGCCCTGCTCGCGCGCGGTGGGCACCGCGGCGAGCTTGCCCGGCAGGCGCCGCTCGGAGAGCACCGCCAGCACCCGGATCGCGCCGCCTTCCATTTGTCCGATCGACTCCGAGGCATCGCCCGACACCGCCTGCACGTGGCCGCCGAGCAGCGCGGTGATCGCCGCGCCGCCGCCCTCGAAGGCGACGTAGCGCATGCCCTTGGGATCGACGCCGGCCTGCTTGGCGATCATCGCGGCCTTCATCCAGTCCTGGCTGCCGATGGTGCCGCCGGCGCCGAAGACCACCTTGGACGCGTCGGCCTTGAGCGCGGTCATCAGCTCCTTGAGCGACTGGTAGGGTGAGTCCTTGCGCACCATGATCGCGCCGAAGTCGGTGCCGATCACGGCGAGCCAGCGCACGGCGTTCTCGTCGTACTTGCCGAACTTGCCCTGCGCGATGTTGAGCGAGGAGCCGGCGGAAAACGCGACGATGGCATTGGCGTCTTCGGCGCGCTGGGTGATCATGGTGTTGTAGGCCACCGCGCCGATGCCTCCGGGCAGATAGGTCACGCGCATCGGCTCGGTGATGAGCTTGAAGTCGTGTAGCGCCTGCGCCGCGAGCCGGCAGGTGAGGTCGAAGCCGCCGCCCGGCTTCGCTCCGGCGACGCATTCGGGTTTGGCGGGCTTGAACTCGGCCGCGAACGAGGACTGGACGACGGCCGCCGCGAGCAGTGCCGTGGCGAGGCTGCGAAGGATGCGCTCCATGAAGGTTCCTCCCGGGGTCGGATGCGGGCGACATCATACGCGTGGGCGGAGCACGCCGCAAAACCACGCCGGTGCAGGCGCTACAATCGCGCCTCGCAATTCCGGAGGTGTGCAGTCCCATGTGTCATACGCTGCCGATCGAAGTCTCGGCGTGGGTGAAGCGATTCGCGCCGCTCGTGCGCGCCGGCGGATCGGTGCTCGATCTGGCCTGTGGCGCGGGCCGGCACGCGCGCTGGCTGGCCGCGCGCGGCCATGCGGTGGAGGCGGTGGACCGCGACGCCGGATCGGTTGCCGCGCTGGCGGGCATCGAGCGGATCCGCGCCCTCGCGGCCGATCTCGAAGCCGGCCCGTGGCCGTTCGCCGGGCGCGCATTCGATTGCGTCGTGGTGACCAACTACCTGCATCGCCCGTTGTTCGGCCCGCTGCTCGATGCGATCGCGCCGGGCGGCGTGCTGCTGTATGAAACCTTCATGCGCGGCAACGAGCGCTACGGCCGGCCCGCGAATCCGGAGTTCCTGCTCGAGCCGGGCGAACTGCTGGAGCGCGTGTCGGGACGGCTTGCCGTGGTCGCCTTCGAGCAGGGCGAGGTCGGGTCGCCGAAGCGCGCGGTGATCCAGCGCATCTGCGCCATCCGCGCAGCGGAGCCGGCGCGACTGCCCGAAGGTGCGCCGTAGACGACCCTTCCTCTGATAGGATCGCGCCCATCGTGCCGGCAGGGGCTGCGGCGCAACCTTCCCGAAAACCCGTCCGAAAACATGTTCGATTCCATCCGCAGCAGCAAGCGCGTCGTCCAGATCATCCTGGCGCTGATCATCCTGCCGTTCGCCTTCTGGGGCGTCGAGTCCTACGTGGGCTTCATCGGCGGCGGCACCGACGTCGCCAAGGTCGGCAGCACCAAGATCGGCGCGGTGGACTTCAGCCGCACCCTGCGGGAGCAGCAGGACCGGCTGCGTGCCGCCCTCGGCAAGGAGTTCTCGCCGGCGATGCTCGATCGCCCCGAAGCGCGCCGTGCCGTGCTCGAGACCATGATCAACCAGCGCCTGCTGCTTCTGCAGGCCTTCGACAGCCACCTGAGGGTCAGCGACGAGGAGTTGCGGGCGTACATCGCCTCGATCCCGCAGCTCCAGGCCGACGGCCAGTTCTCGCGCGCACGTTACGAGGAGCTATTGCGTGCGCAGGGCATGACCGAAGCCGGCTTCGAACAGAGCCTGCGCCAGGATCTGCTCGTGCAGCAGATCCTGGCGGCGCTCGCCGAGGGCGGTTTCGCCACGCGCTCCGAGGTCGCGCGCTGGCTCGCGCTGGAGGCCGAGACGCGCGAGGTGAGCGAAGCCCTGTTCAAGCCGGAACGGTTCGCCTCCCGCGTCGAGCCGACCGAGGAGGCGCTGCGCAAGTACTACGAGGCAAACCGCAAATCGTTCGAGACTCCCGAGGAGGTGAGGGCGGAGTATGTCGTGCTGAGCGCCGCATCGGTGGCCGCGCAGGTGAATGTGCCCGAGGAGGAGGCGAAGGCCTGGTACGACGGGCAGAAGGATCGCTACACCCAGCCCGAGCAGCGCCGGGCGAGTCACATCCTGATCGCGGCGGCGAAGGACGCGCCCGCGGCCGAGATCGAGAAGGCGCGCGCGGCCGCGGAGGAAATCCTGAAGCAGGTCCGCGCCAGGCCCGATGCATTCGCCTCGCTCGCGCGCAGCCGCTCGCAGGATCAGGGCTCGGCGGCGAGCGGCGGCGACCTCGGCTTCTTCGCGCGCGGCGCGATGGTCAAGCCGTTCGAGGACGCCGTCTTCTCGCTGAAGGAGGGCGAGACGAGCGGCCTCGTGCAATCGGATTTCGGCTTCCACATCATCCGGCTCACCGGCATCCAGGGCGGCGGAGGCAAGAAGTTCGAGGAAGTGCGCGAGGACATCCTGCGCGAACTGCGGCAACAGGCCGCGGGCCGCCAGATGGCACAGCTCGCGGAGAACTTCAGCAACATCGTCTATGAGCAGGCCGACAGCCTGAAGCCGGCCGCAGAGAAGTTCAAGCTCGAGATCAGGCAGTCGGACTGGGTCGTGCGCGGCGCGCCGCCCGCCGCGGGCGAGCTCGCCAACCCGCGCCTCGTCGAGTCGCTGTTCTCGGAGGACTCGATCACGAACCGGCGCAACACCGAGGCGGTCGAAGTGGCGCCCAATACGCTCGTCTCGGCGCGCGTGCTGGAGCACAGGCCGGCCGGCTTGCGCCCGTTCGAGAGCGTGCGTGCCGAACTCGAACGCCGCTACGTGCAGGAGGAGGCCGCGAAGCTCGCGACGAACGAGGGGGCGGCGGCGCTCGCCCGGCTCGCGAAGGGAGAGAACGTCGCGCTCGACTGGCAGCCGGCGCGCGCGGTCCAACGCCTGCCCGATGCCTCGATCTCGCAGGAAGGCGTGCGTGCCGTGTTCCGGGTCGCGGCCAAACGCATGCCTGCCTACGCGGGTGGCGCGCTGCCGGGAGGCGGCTATGCCATCTACAAGGTGCTCGCCGCGCGCCCAGGGGAAGCGCCCGAGCCCGCGAAGGTGGAGGCGCTGCGCAAAAACATCGCGCGTGCTACCGCCGAGGCCGATGTCGCCGCCTACCTCGCGACACTGCGCGACCGCTACACGGTCGAGATCAACCAGAGCGCGCTCGAAGCGAAGGAGCGCTGACGGGCATTGCGAGCGGCGCGGAGGAGCTCATCGAAAGTTATGGGGGTCAGGTCTTGACATCGGGCTTCCGCCGCACAGGCTTGTTCGACTTGGAATGGAAAGACGTGATGTCAAGACCTGACCCCTTGTTCCTTGTTCCCCGGACGTCACATGCCTACATCGCCCGGGAAAGATAAGAACCGAGTCTCATGTCTGCGGTGAGGATGTGCTCGGCCAGCCAACGTTCCAGGAACTCGATGTCCTCATCGGACACTCTTCCCTGTGCCTGGAGGATCCCCTTCTGCAGCTCCCTGACGCTGTCGAGCAATCTCCGGTGTTGCGCCTTGTGCTCCTCCGTCCCGCCGTAGCCGTACTTCAGCATCAGCCGCTCTTCATGACTGAAGTGCCAGACCGTGCAATTGATCAGCTCATCGAGAACCGCCGCCACATATTCCGCGGATTCCCTGTCCGCCACGGCGTGATTGAGGATATTGAAGATGTGCAACAGCTTGCGATGATCCTCGTCGATCTCCTCGACCGAGACACTCAGGATGTCACTCCAGGCCAGTTCTTTCACGAGGCTCCTCCTTCTCGCAAGAATGGGCGTCGGGAACCGCCGATCGTTTTCGCGATCGTGGAAAACGCCATGGCATTGTGGGCGTTCGCGGCCCTCCCGGAGAGGCGGCGCCGAGGCGAGCGGGCGCGGCGCACCGCTGCCTGCGGCAGCGCGCGATCGACGCTACTCGCAGCCTCCGATGGTGTCAATCGACCGACGCGTCGTCCCGGTTCGAGCTGCGACGGCCTGGCAAATGGGCGGGATTGTCCGCCGCCGGAGCTACGAACTCGCGGCTTCCGCGTTGCCGAGCGCGGTGGTGTTGAATCCGCCGTCCACGTAGAGGATCTCGCCGGTGATGCCGCTGGCCAGATCCGAGAGCAGGAAGGCCACCGCGTTGCCGACTTCCTCGATGGTGACGTTGCGGCGCAGGGGAGCGTGCTTCTCGTTGTAGGCGAGCAGGCGGGCGAAGTTGCCGATGCCGGCCGCGGCGAGCGTCTTGATCGGCCCGGCGGAGACCGCGTTGGCGCGGATGCCCTTCGGGCCGAGGCTGACCGCCAGGTAGCGGACCGCGGCCTCCAGGCTCGCCTTCGCCATTCCCATGACGTTGTAGTTCGGCATGGTGCGCACCGCGCCCAGGTAGGTGAGAGTGACCAGCGCCGCGGGCCGTCCCGCCATCATCGGCAGGGCCGCCTTCGCCAGCGCGGGGAAGCTGTAGGCGCTCACGTCCTGGGAGATGCGGAAGGCCTCGCGCGAGAGCGTCTCCAGGAAGTCTCCGGCGAGTGCCTCGCGCGGGGCGTAGGCGATCGAATGCACGAGGCCGTCGAGTCCGTCCCAGTGGCCGCGCAGGGCCTCGAAGAGCGCGACGATCTCGTCGTCGGAAGAAACGTCACACGGGAACAGCAGGCTGCTGCCGAAGTCGGCCGCCAGCTCGGCGACGCGTTCCCGAATACGCTCGTTCTGGTAGGTGAAGGCGAGCTGCGCGCCTTCGCGGTGCGCGGCCTGGGCAACGCCGTAGGCGATGGAGCGGTTGCTCAGCAGGCCGGTGATCAGGACGCGTTTGCCGGCGAGAAGGGCCATGTCGACTCCAGGGAAAGGAGGCGCGGATTATAGCGGAAAGCCCTTCACCCGCTGGGGGTGCTCGCGCCCGCCGGGTGCCTGATAAACTGCGCCCATGCGCGCGCGATGGATGTGGATGGTCGCGATCGGCCTGGCGCTCGCGGGCTGCGGCCGGGCCTGGAACGATCCCTATCCCGCCTCCGAGAACGCGGCCAACATCCTCTATGCCGGATTCGCCGAGCGGCCCAAGCATCTCGACCCGGTGCAGTCCTACAGCGAGGACGAGGCCGAGTTCAACGCCCAGATCTACGAGCCGCCGCTCCAGTACCACTACCTGAAGCGACCCTATACGCTGGTGCCGCTCACCGCCCGCGCGATGCCGGAGCCGTATTTCCTCGATGCCGGGGGCAACCGGGTCGGCGCGGACGCGCCCGAGCTCGCCTTCAGCGTGTATGAGATCCGCATCCGGCCGGGGATTTTGTATCAGCCGCACCCGGCGTTTGCGCGCGACGGGGCGGGGCGGCTGCGCTACGAGAGGCTCGACGCGCAGGCGCTGCGCGATGTCCACGAGCTGCGCGACTTCGCCTACACGGGAACGCGCGAGCTGGTCGCCGCGGACTACGTGTATCAGATCAAGCGGCTCGCCCATCCGCGCCTGCATTCTCCGATCTTCGGACTGATGAGCGAGTACGTGGTCGGGCTGAAGGAACTGGCCGCCGCGCTCAGGCAGGCCGACGAGAAGCTGCGGGCGGCCGGCCGCCCGAAAGCCTGGCTCGATCTCGACGCCTTCCCGCTCGCTGGCGTCGAGCTGGTCGATCGCCATACCTATCGCATCCGCATCCGCGGGCGCTATGCGCAGTTCGCCTACTGGCTGGCGATGAGCTTCTTCGCGCCGGTGCCGCCGGAGGCCGATCGTTTCTACGGCCAGCCGGGCATGGCCGAGAAGAACCTGACGCTGGACTGGTATCCGGTGGGCACCGGCCCCTACATGCTGACCCGAAACGATCCCAACGCGCGCATCGTGCTCGAGCGCAATCCGAATTACCGCGACGAGCGCTATCCCGCCGAGGGTGAGCCGCAGGACGCCGCAGCGGGGCTGCTCGCCGATGCCGGGCGTCGCATCCCCTTCATCGACAAGGCGGTGTTCTCGCGCGAGAAGGAAGCGATCCCGTACTGGAACAAGTTCCTGCAGGGCTATTACGATTCATCCGGCATCTCGTCGGACAGTTTCGACCAGGCGGTGCAGGTCGGCGCCGGCGGCGAAAGCACGATCAGCCCGGAGATGGCGCAGCAGGGAATCCGGCTGGAGACCACGGTGGCGACCGCCGTGCGCTATCTCGCCTTCAACTGGCTCGACCCGGTGGTCGGCGGCGCGGACGAGCGCTCGCGCAAGCTGCGCCGGGCGATCGGCATCGCGATCGACTGGGAGGAGTTCATCTCGATCTTCGCCAACGGCCGCGGAATCGCGGCGCAGGGGCCGATCCCGCCCGGCATCTTCGGCCACCGCGAGGGGCAGGCCGGGCTCGATTCGACCATTTACGACTGGGCGCCGGGCGGGCCGCGGCGCAAGGACATCGCCGAAGCGAGGCGGCTGCTCGTGCAGGCCGGCTATCCGGACGGACGGGATGCGCGCAGCGGCGTGCCGCTCGTGCTCTACCTGGACACCACCGATCGCGGCCCCGGGGACAAGTCGCGCTTCGACTGGTTCCGCAAGCAGTTCGCCAAGCTCGGCATCCAGCTCGAGGTGCGCGGCACCGACTACAACCGCTTCCAGGAAAAGGTGCGCAAGGGCGCCGCGCAGATCTTCGTGTGGGGATGGAACGCGGACTATCCCGACCCGGAGAACTTCCTGTTCCTGTTCCAGAGCACGCAGAGCCGGGCGCGCTTCCAGGGCGAGAATGCGGCGAATTATTCCAACCCCGAGTTCGATCGCCTGTTCGAGAGAATGAAGAACCTGCCGAACGGCGCCGAGCGCCAGGCGCTCATCGACCGGATGGTGGCGATCCTGCACGAGGATGCGCCGTGGTCGTTCGGCTATTTTCCCAAGGATTTCGGATTGCTTCATGCATGGATGGCCAACGTGAAGCCGAACCAGATGGCGCGCAACCGGCTCAAGTACCAGCGCATCGACGCGCAACTGCGCGCGCGCCGGCGCGCCGAGTGGAACCTGCCGCTGTGGTGGCCGCTCGCCGGCCTGGCGCTGCTCGTGGCGGCGCCGGCCATCCCCGCGGCTCTGAGCTATCGGCGGCGCGAACGGCGCCGGGCTTCGGCCGGAGCCTGAGCGCATGCTGGCCTACATCGTCCGCCGCGTTCTCTATGCGATTCCGATCCTGATCGGGGTGAACCTGCTCACCTTCACGCTGTTCTTCGTCGTCAATACACCAGACGACATGGCGCGCATGCAACTGGGCATCAAGCGCGTCACCCCGGAGGCGATCGTCAAGTGGAAGGCGGAGCGCGGCTACGACAAGCCGCTCGTCTACAACGAACGCAGCCAGGGGGTGCGCGCGCTCACCGACACCATCTTCTTCGAGAAGTCGGTGCGGCTGTTCGCCTTCGACTTCGGCCGCTCGGACAACGGCGACGACATCTCCTGGCAGATCCGCAACCGCATGGTGCCCAGCCTCGCGCTGGCGCTCCCGGTGTTTGTTCTCGGGCTCTATGTGACCGTTTCGCTCGCGCTGTTCCAGGTGCTGTTCCGCGGCACCTGGCTCGACGTTTGGGGCGTCATCCTGTGCGTGGCGATGATGTCGATCTCGAGCCTGTTCTACATCATCGGCGGCCAGTTCGTGGTCTCCAAGCTCTGGCGGCTGGTGCCGATCTCGGGCTATGGCGAGGGCATCGACGTCGTGCGCTTCCTGTTGCTGCCGGTGGTGGTCGGGGTCATCGGCAACATCGGCGCCAACACCCGCTGGTACCGCACCATCTTCCTCGAGGAGATCGGCCGGGACTATGTGCGCACCGCACGTGCGAAGGGGCTCGCGGAGACCGCCGTGCTGTTCCGGCATGTGCTGCGCAACGCCCTGATCCCGATCCTCACCGGGGCGGTCGTGGTGATCCCGCTGCTGTTCATGGGCAGCCTGATCGCCGAGTCCTTCTTCGGCATCCCGGGGCTCGGCAGCTACACGATCGACGCCATCAACGCCCAGGACTTCGCAATCGTGCGCGCGATGGTCTTCCTCGGCTCGGTGCTCTACATCGTCGGCCTGATCCTGACCGACATCTCCTACACGCTGGTCGATCCGCGCATCCGCTTCGAATGATGCCCGTCGTCCTGTGGACCGATGCGCTGATCGGGCTGCTGCTCGCGGGCTCGGTCGCGCTTGCCTGGGCCGGCCGGCGCAATCGGCTGATGCGCGATGCCTGGCGGCGGGTCGCGGAGAGCCGGCCGGGGATGGCGGCCGCGGTGGTGCTCGCGTGCTTCGTCGTGATCGGGCTCGCCGATTCGATCCATTACCGGCCGAGGCTGGACGCGCCGGGCGCAGGCGTGGGGGTTCCCGCGGCCGAGGTGGTGAGCCTGCTCGACCGGCTCGTCGCGGGCCTGCGCAGCCGCGGCGAGAAGACCTACTCCGCGCCCTTCGCCACCCACCTCTACGCGAAGGAAACCCTCGAGGGGCCCGGCGGCAGGCAGTTCCGGGACACCCCGCGGCTGCGCTACGGCGGCAGCCATCTGAAGCGTCCCGGCGCGCGCGCTGCCGATGTCGTGTTTCGCGCGGTCGAGGGCGTGGCGGCCGGCTTCGCGCTCTGGCTGCTGCTCGCCGCCGCGGTCGTGCGCCGCCTCGCGCGTGCCCAAGCGTGCAGTCCGTCCGCGGCCTGGTGGCGGATCTGGAGCGGCCAGACCGCGGTCGCGTGGAATGCGGTGCTCGCGGCCGCCGGGGTGGTGCTGCTCGTCGCGTTTCCGGTCGCGTTCCTCTCCGGCCAGTACCATGTGCTGGGCACCGACAAGGTCGGCCAGGATGTGCTGCTGGCTGCGCTCAAGAGCATCCGAACCGCGCTGGTGATCGGCACCCTGACCACGCTCGTCATGCTGCCCTTCGCGGTCGTTCTGGGCATCCTCGCCGGCTACCTCGGCGGTTGGATCGACGACCTGATCCAGTATCTCTACACCACGCTGAACTCGATCCCCGGCGTGCTGCTCATCGCCGCCTCGGTGCTGATGATGCAGGTGCTGATCGACACGCATCCGCAGTGGTTCCAGAGCGCGGCCGAGCGCGCCGATGCGCGGTTGCTCGCGCTGTGCGCGATCCTCGGCGTCACGAGCTGGACCGGACTGTGCCGGCTGCTGCGCGGCGAGACGCTCAAGCTGCGCGAACTCGAGTACGTCGAGGCGGCGCGCGCCTTCGGTGTGCCCACGCCGCGCATCCTGGCGCGCCACGTGTTGCCCAACCTGATGCACCTGGTGATGATCGCGATGGTGATGGACTTCTCCGGCCTGGTGCTCGCCGAGGCGGTGCTCTCCTATGTCGGCATCGGGGTCGATCCCAACACCTACAGCTTCGGCACGATGATCAACGCGGCGCGCCTGGAACTGTCGCGCGAGCCGGTCGTGTGGTGGTCGCTGGCCGCGGCCTTCGTATTCATGTTCGCGCTCGTGCTCTCCGCCAACCTGGTTGCGGACGCGGTGCGCGACGCGTTCGATCCGCGCCTGGTGGGGCGCGCCCGGCGCCGCCTCCCGGCCGGCTGAGCCTCGCATGGACCGCAGCCTGCTCGAGGTCACCGGACTTTCCACCGTCATCGACACGCCTGCCGGTGCGCTGCGGGCGGTCGATGAGCTGTCCTTTTCGGTCGAGGCGGGAACGACCTTCGCGCTGCTCGGGGAGTCGGGCTGCGGCAAGTCGATGACCGCGCTGTCCCTGCTGCGGCTGCTGCCGGAGGCCGCAAGGATCAGTGCCGGGCGGGTCGCGCTCGAGGGCGAGGATCTGCTCGCGCTCACCGAGGCCGAGATGCGTGAGGTGCGGGGCGGACGCATCGCGATGATCTTCCAGGAGCCCTCGACCAGTCTCAACCCGGTGCTCACGGTCTACACCCAGATCGCCGAGGTGCTCGACCGCCACGCCGGCCTGCGCGGGCGGCAGGCGCGCCAGAAAGCGGCCGAGCTGCTCGCTGCGGTCGGGCTGGGCGATGCCGAGCGGCGTCTCGGCGAATTCCCGTTCCAGCTCTCCGGCGGCATGAAACAGCGGGTGATGACGGCCATCGCGCTCGCCGGCGAGCCGCGGCTGCTCATCGCCGACGAGCCCACCACCGCGCTCGACGTGACCATCCAGGCGCAGGTGCTGGACCTGCTGGCCGCGCTCCAGGCTGGCCGCGGGATGGCGATCCTGCTCATCACCCACGACCTCGGCGTGGTGGCGCGGCTCGCGCACCGGGTCGGCGTGATGTATGCCGGCGAGCTGGTCGAGACGGCGCCCCGCGACGCGTTCTACAAGGCCCCGCGTCACCCGTATTCGCGCGGGCTGTTCGAGGCCCTGCCGCGCCCGCGCATGCGCGGTGTGCCGCTCGCCACCATCCGCGGCACGGTGCCCTCGCTCACCGCCGCGTTCGAAGGCTGCCGCTTCGCGCCGCGCTGCGATTTCGCCCTCGAGCGCTGCAAGGTCGAACGACCCGGATGGCATCCCGCGGACGACGGGCAGCTCGTGCGCTGCCATCTGTATGCGGCGGGTATGACGCCCGCCCGCAGCCGCGCGCGGCCCGCGCGTGGCGAAGCGGTGCTGTCCCGGGAGGCGCACGCGCCGCTGCTCGAGGTGGACGGCCTGCGGGTGCATTTCCCGATCCGGCGCGGGCTCCTCAAGCGCACCGTCGGCCATGTCCGCGCGGTCGACGGCGTCTCGCTCGCCATCCCGGCGGGACGCACGCTGGCCCTGGTCGGCGAGTCAGGCTGCGGCAAGACGACGGCGGGGAAGGCGATCCTGCGCCTGATCCGGCCGACCGCGGGCCGCGTGCGCTTCGACGACAACGCGCTCGATGGGCTCGAAGGCGGCGCACTCAAGCGCGCGCGCGCCGGCATGCAGATGATCTTCCAGGACCCGTACGCCTCGCTCAATCCGCGGCTGCCGGTGGGCGAGATCATCGCCGAGGGCATCGAGGCGGCGGGGCAGCGGGGCGAGCG
>Ga0100380_10001177_pt1 | contig 28548 bp, 21 predicted proteins | sample CryGeymeta201504_FD_80417 | JGI IMG/M metagenome (GOLD analysis project Ga0100380, IMG submission 80417) | Groundwater microbial communities from Crystal Geyser aquifers in Utah, USA - Crystal Geyser metaG 2015-04 | ecosystem: Environmental > Aquatic > Deep subsurface > Groundwater | place... | reverse complement strand
ATTTTCCTACTTCTTATTTATCAACAACTTAGACTATTTAATTTTTTAAGAATTCTTGCCACTTTTTTTGATATCAATTCTCTTCAATTCATTTGACTAATAATGAATTTCAAGTGAATCATTTATTCATTAAACTGAGATAATAATTTTCTATCTAGAATCCTCTTCAATAAGTCTGAATTATCGGTTTTCTTTCATTCAAATCGATTTAAATCGCTCGTTATAACACTGAAATCTACGTTTAAATGTAAATTCATCTTTGATTAAAATAATTCATTTTCGTTTTGACGTTCAAACCCTCTCATTCAATCGAACAGCATTCTAAGTTCATTATAATTAATATTTTGTATAATTCTATTCAATCATTTTGCAGAAACCCAAATCTATCATAATTGATTTTAATTTATTCCAAAACCATCTTTCAATTTTGGCAAATACCATTTCTTCATAATTCCATTGAGAATTGTTTCTGTACCTAAATCATTTGGATGATTATCAGGCCATAGACTCACTTTTTTTATATCCCCATGAGAGACTGATTCAAGGTCTACCCTTAAATCAATAAATGGTATTGACTCCAGACTCAATAAAGAATCTAATTTCGGGTAAACTGAAAACGTCCGCGGATTGGAAATAGAATCGGGTTTATAACCTGTACTAATCACACTAAATCCGATATTATTAGTCTCGCATAGCTCTTTCATTTCTTTCATTATTCTTAAAAAAAGATTTTTTGAATAAGGATTTTCAGGATAAAGCTCTTCGTTTTGAGGCCAAATAAATTTTGGATTTTTGCTAATATTGTCAAAATCATCATAAAAAAAGAAATTTTTCCACATCCACTTACTTATAAGTGCATAAAATCTACTATGCTTTTCTAGCCAAGAATGCCATTTTTTTCCATGTATAAAATAATACCAATAATTTGGTTTAAATCGTTGCGATTCAATGAGTAAGTCATTTTTAAGAATGAATAAGTTTTTACCAATCATTCTATCAATATCGTCATAATTTAATAGCAAAATAACTTTGTCTAGTTTTTCTTTTTCTAAAAATATTTTTAAATGCCAAAGATGATCACCTGTTCCACTTCCACCTACGCCACCATTAATAAATTCAATCGTTGAGGGAGTTATCTGATTCAATTTATGTGTAATCGTTAGGGAATCTTCTAAATACAAACCAAATAGAAAAGAATCGCCCATCATAAAAACTCTTAATGCAGAATCAGATTTTGGGTTAATTTGAGTTATTCGGTTACCATTTTCATCAAATTGATAATTGGTTGGTCCTTCAAAAGTGTACCCGAAAGCTTTAAAATCACTTCGATTTTTCATAAAACCTCGCTCGTCCATTTCAAGCCATGTTTGATAGCGCTTTATTCCATAAAATTCCAACACTATCTCAGCAATAATTATAGGAAGTAAAATGGATATAACGAGTAGTACTACTACAAATAAGAGTTTTTTTTGAGTACTTAGCATGAAAATGAAAATCGCTTATAGGTTTCAATCATTTGACAAGTATATTTATAAAAATGATGCAAAGACAAAAACATACGGAACTTATTCGAGCAGAAGCCCTTCGTTTGGGATTTGATGCCTGTGGTTTTGCAAAAGCTCGTCAATTAGATCAGGAAGCTAGAAGACTTGAAGAATGGTTACTTGGTCAAAAACATGGCACCATGCAATGGATGGAAAATCATTTTGATAAACGTATTGATCCTACAAAATTAGTTCCTAGTTCTAAAACCATAATTAGCGTTTTGTGTAATTATCGTAATATAAAAGCTGATGAAGAACATCAAAGAATAGATGTTCCTAAAATATCGAAATATGCTTTGGGAGACGATTATCATGATGTTTTAAAACACAAATTATTTCAACTTTTTGAGTTTACAAAAAATCTCTTAGGTTCCATTGAAGGTCGCGTTTTTACTGATTCTGCACCCGTTTTAGATAAAGCTTGGGCTGTTGAATCTGGCTTAGGCTGGGTTGGGAAAAATAGCAATGTGCTCAATAAAAACCTGGGGAGTTTTTTCTTTATTGGTGAAATGATTATTGATGCCGAATTGACTTATGATTCTCCTACAACAGATCATTGCGGTACTTGCACACGCTGTATTGATGCTTGCCCAACTCAAGCTATTTATCAACCCTTGAAAGTGGACGCAACAAAATGTATTTCCTATTTAACTATTGAGCTGCGTGATCAAATTCCAACTGAATTTCATTCAAAAATGGGTGAGTGGATGTATGGATGTGATATTTGCCAAGATGTGTGTCCTTGGAATCGAAAAGCGCCATTAGGAAAAAATCCAGAATTTACGGCAAGAGAATCTTTGTTAAATAGAGACCAAGATTTTTGGAATGAATTGGATGTGCAAATATTTCAAGAGTTATTTAGAAAATCTGCTGTGAAACGAACAAAATTTGAGGGATTAAAACGAAACATTTCGATTGTTACAAACAATTTAAATAGTGGGCTAAAATAAATTACCAATTCTTTTTTTGTAAGTATTTTAAACTTAAGGTTTGATGATTCTTCCTTTTTTTCGAAGACATTTTTTTTGACCACTTCTTTAATCAAGCCTTATACTTCAGAAAGATAAATCTCCTATTTTTAATATTTTTAATATCTTGAGACTTTATTTCAATTTGAAATTTTCGATTTTTTTAAATGCAAAACGCTGAGCCCACTCCCAAAAGTCGATTTTATCGGTTTTTACCCATTCATATCGTTTGAAATCGCCGAATATTTTGCTGAAAACTACTTTTCAGAGTAAGCTCAACTCTTAATTCTTAAATCCTTCTTGAAATCCCCCCAGCCCCCTTTTTGTTCATATTTATCAATCGCTTAGGTAATCGGCAAAAGGGGGAGTTAATTTTCTCCTAGACTCCTAGACTCCTTGACTCCTTGACTCCTAGACTCCTAGACTCCTAGACTCCAACTTCTTAATTAACCTGCGACAAGGCAAAATAAAATAGATTTACCCCAAACTGTAAAGCCCTTTCTCTTAATGCTTTTGGCGTATCATGAATCTCAGGATCAGCCCATCCATCGCTAGGATTCGACTCATAAGTATAATAAACGACCATTTTCCCATCTTTAAAAAGCGCAAATCCTTGTGGTGCTTTTCCCTCATGTTCATGAATTTTGGGAACTCCATTGGGAAAAGAATAAGGAACTTTGTACATCGTATGATTAAAAGGCAATTCAATTAATTTTTCGTTTGGAAACACTCTTTTCATTAATTCACGAAATGAGACATCTAAACCATAATCATCATCAGCATAAAGAAAACCACCGTTTTTTAAATAGGTTCGTAAGTTTTCAATTTCAGGTTCATTCGCTTCAATTATTCCATGTCCTGTTAAAAAAGCAAAAGGATAATTCAGTAGCTCCGTTGAACCCAATTCGACATCAACATACCTCTGATTGAGCAAAATCGGCAAATGTTCGTTTGAGTAACGAATTACATTTCTCAACGCAGAAGGATCATTGTACCAATCACCACCTCCACGATATTTTATTCGTGCTATTTCAATACTAGCTTCTTGTGCTTTCACATTTATTACAAAAAGTGACAAAAAAAAGACTAAATAAAGCAATGATTTAATGCGCATCCTTTATATTCCGAAATATCTACGTGAGAGGGTTTAAATTTATGCGAAAATATACACTTTTGGTTGGTTTCGATAACATGAATTCTCGCGTTTTAATCATCATCTGCATTTGTTTACTATGAAAAACATCTATTTATTACTTTTTGGTTTTCTTTTAACTAGTCCGTCTTTTGCACAAAAAAATACCATAGAACGCATAGAACCAATGAATTGGTGGACAGACATGCACGACCAAACCTTACAAATTATGGTCTATGGAAAAGACATTGGCGCTTATTCTGCATCTACCAATTACCCTGGTTTTAAAATCACTAAAACTATTCGAGTTGAATCTCCAAATTATCTCTTTATTTATGCTGAACTTAGCGAAGATATTGCTCCTGGTTCTGTTTCAATTTCTTTAAAAAACGGAAAGAAAAAATCATCTTTTGATTATGTATTAAAAGCTCGTAAAAAACCGATTGGTCAGCAGGGATTTGATGCATCTGATGTTATTTATTTAATGATGCCCGATCGTTTTGCCAATGGCGACACTTCAAATGATAACATTAAAGGAATGTTAGAAGGAACGGATCGTTCTAAACCGAACGGGAGACACGGCGGCGATTTAAAAGGCGTAAGCGATAACATAAATTATATTAAAGACTTAGGAATGACAGCTATTTGGTTCACTCCTATTTTTGAAAATGATATGAAACCAGAATATGGTGCTTATCATGGTTATGCAGCAACAGATATGTATAAAGTTGATCGTCGTTTTGGTACAAATGAAGAATTTCAAGAATTAATAAAAAAGGTACATGCTAATGATATGAAAGTGATCATGGACATGATTCACAATCACATTGGCGACCAACATTGGTGGATGAAAGACTTACCATCTAAAGATTGGTTAAATGATAAAGATATCTATGGAACAACCAATTATAGAGGTTCTATTGCTTCCGATCCTTATAAATCAGACGCTGATTATGATAAATTAACTAAAGCTTGGTTTGTAAGTGAAATGCCAGATTTGAATCAAAAAAATGAATTATTAGCCGATTATCTTATCCAAAACACGATATGGTGGATCGAAGAATTCGAAATTGACGGCATAAGAATGGATACTTACGTTTATCCAGATAAAGATTATATGGCACGTTGGGCAAAAGAAGTAATGGAAGCTTATCCAACGTTCAACATTGTTGGTGAGGCTTGGGTTAATACCGTTGCTCACGAAGCGTATTGGCAAGAAAATTTTAAAGGTGCTCATGATAATTACAATAGTCATTTACCAAGTGTAACCGATTTTCAAACTGAATATGCTTTAGTTAATGCATTCAATGAACCATTTGGATGGAAATCAGGCTTAATGCAAATTTATTATACTTTGAGCCAAGATCATGTTTATAATGACCCAATGAAAGCAGTGATTTTTCTAGATAATCACGATTTAACACGTTATTTCAATCAAATTGGGCAAAATAAAGATCATTTTAAAATGGGTTATACCATGTTGATGACCTTAAGAGGAATTCCACAAGTTTATTATGGTACTGAGTTATTATTCGGTGAAACCGGCGATAAAGGCGATGGAAGTAAAAGACCTGACATGCCTGGTGGTTGGAAAGAAGATTCTCGTTCCATATTTACAGCTGAAGGAAGAACTCCTTCAGAAAATGAAACTTATGATTTTGTAAAGGCTATAACGACTTGGAGGAAAACTCGCGCTTCAATTCACGAGGGAAAAACAAAGCACTTTGTTCCAGAAGATAATGTTTATGTGTATTTCAGATATACCGATTCTGAAACAACTATGGTTATTGTGAATCTTCAAGATAAAGACGTAGAAATAAATCCAACTCGTTACAAAGAAGTATTAGGTAAGTTTAAAACTGGAAAATTAGTACCAACAAATTCGAGTCTTGATGTTTCAAGTGCTTTTACAGTTAAAGCCAAAACCACTAGTATTTTCGAATTAAATTAATTTAACATTAAATTTTTACAATGTTATAAGGGCTTGCTTCGGCAAACCCTTTTTTTTTGTATAATAGTCACGACTAAATCAAAGTCTATATATGTTCAGACGCTCAATGAATTATTGAATGTCTTCCTTTCTCGTGTTTTTCGTTACTTCTCATGTTTGCTAAACTTTGTGAATTTTACATATAGTTCTAAAACTCGCTTTTATTTTTGTGTTCTACTATCACTAATTCTCTTTCAAAGAATTAAAGCTCAAGAAAAAGAAGCAGTAATACCGTTTACTGTTGCTGAAGAGCTTTATTTAATTGATAAAGAGTATTTTACCATGGTTGTAGATCCTCATTGGATGCCAATTGAATCAATCAATGAAAAAAATGAACATATTGGCATCGCTGCCGATTTCTTAAAATTGATCGAAAAAAAAGCAGGAATTGAAATTCGGCTTATTCCAACAACATCTTGGTCTCAAACTGTACAATTTGCTCAAGACAGAAAAGCCGATTTGATTTCAGTAGCGTCTGAAACTGAGGATCGCAAAAAATATTGGAACTTTACAAAAACACTTATTCAACTTCAAACTGTACTTGCAACCAAGGAAAACACTTCTCCATTCTCTTCACTTGAGGAAATTACTGATAAACCATTAGGAATAATGCGAGGCTACTCTCATGTTGAATTATTATCTAAAAAATATCCTGATATAAATTTAGTTCAGATAGACAGCTATGAAGAAGGATTTAAAAGAGTATTAGCCGATAATTTATATGGAGTTATTGGAAACATTGCTGCAATTGGGTATTACATGCAACAAGAGAAAATAAATACTTTAAAAATTGCCGGCAGAGTTTCTGAAGATAATTTCCTAAAAGTTGCCGTCCGAAATGACGATCCACATATTTTATCTGTATTCAATAAAATAATTGCTTCTATTACGGAACAAGAAAAACAAGAGATTTTAAATAAATGGCTAAGTGTTCGTTATGATCATACAACTGATTTCAGTCTATATTTAAAAACATTCTTAGCCGTTTTTGCTTTTTTCCTATTATTTCTGTTTTGGTTTATAAAAGTGCGATTATTAAATCAAAAATTAAAATTAGCCAACTCGCAATTGTCCGATTTAAATAAACAAAAGGATTACTTTTTTTCAGTTATTGGCCATGATTTGCGTAATCCATTAACGCCTATAATTGGGTTTAGCAATATTTTATCTACCGATTCTGATTCCTTGAGTTTGGAAGAAATAAAAAAATACTCTTCTGTAATTTATACTAAGAGCAATACCATTTTAGATATTCTCAACCAAATTGTAGATTGGGCTCGTTCTGAACTCAAATATATTTCTATCTCTAAAAAGGAAATCAATTTAAATCAACTTGCAGAACAAACTATTAAAATTTATAGCGAGACAGCATCAAAAAAAGAAATTACTATTCAGAATTTAATTCCCGCCAACACAATTCTTATTTCTGATGAAACAATTCTATCAGCTATTTTGAGAAATCTGGTCAATAATGCGCTTAAATTTTCACAAAAAGGAAGCAACATTTTAATTTCATATACAATTGGTTCTGATTTAAGAAAAAATATTACTGTTGAAGATTTTGGAATTGGAATGTCAGAAGAAATTATTACAAATTTATTTCAATTAAATCCATTTCAATCTAGAGAAGGAACTAATAAAGAAAAAGGTACAGGCTTAGGACTTTTAATTTGTAAACAATTTTCTGATTCCATTAACTGCGAATTAAAAATTAAAAGTGAGATAAATAAAGGGACTAAAGTGAGTTTAATTTTCCGAAATGAAGAAAATTGATAGTCTAAATCGTTTCAATGATATTATAAGTAAAAACAAACCCGATTTAGCTAAGAAGTTTCCTTAAATTTGAAGTCCTTGTCTTATAGAATCGCCATTTTTAAGATTTAATTTTACCCTATTCATTTTCCAAATGGGTAAAATATTTACGTACTGTTTCACTTTCAATAATGATTTTAAAACATTGTTTTACAGAAATATATAAGCAATCTAAATTGTATTAAATTACTTTAATCCTTTTCATTCCTCTCTTTATTGGTATATCTTTTTAAAGTTTTGATGTAAGAAATGCTTTTTAGATTATCCGTATTGAAGATTAAGTTTTTGCCTTTTTTGTTGATTTTGTTGTATTTGATTTCCTTTACTAAGCAAGTATTTGGGCAAATCAAATCAACTAACTTTGCACTGAATGCACAAGATAGTGCGTGGCTGAAATCAAAAAACTTTACTTTGCGCTTTGGTATAAACCCATATTGGCCACCAGTTGATTATTTGAATGAAGATGGCAAACATGCTGGTTTAAATTCTGAATATATAAAGCTATTTTCTGAAATTACTGGAATTAAGATAGAATATGTGGTCAATGAAACATGGACTAGACAATTAGAAAGCATTAAAAACAAAGAAATTGATTTTATAGGTTCCGTAAACTACACACCCGAACGAGATGAATATTTATTATTTACACCAGCCTATTTAGAAATTCCCAATTTTTTTATTTCTAATTCTACTTATGCTTCAAAGAAAAACAAATACTTAAGCACTGCTACATTTGCTGTAGTTAACAACTATGCATATCTGAGTGAATTAAAAAAAAATTATCCTAATGCAACTTTTAATTTTTTTAATAAAGATATTAGTGCATTAATTAATACTTCTTTTGGAATTTCGGATGTATGTGTCCTAGATATGCCATCTGTTACTTATTTAATTAATAAATATGGTATTTCAAATATTGTAGTTTTAGGAGATGCGGAATTTCCTTGGCAAATTCGTATGGCAGTGACAAAATCGGAACCGCAATTACAATCCATTTTAAATCGCTTTTTAGCATCAATACCACTAGAGTCTAAAGAATATTTACATAACAAATATTTAAGTAAGCTTTCTCTTGAGGAAAATACCACCATCAAGAAAATTCTTTATTTCATTTTATTTGCTCTTGCAACCACTTTCATCATCTTATCTATAACGTTTATTTATAATAGTCGATTAAAAACACAAATAGCTGAAAAAACAAAAGAGCTAAAAGAAACCAACGATAGATACAGTTTAACCATTTCTGCAACGTTTGACAGTATTTTTGATTTAGATCTAATACAAAAAACCATTCGTTTTGAAACCGGTTTTTTAAAACTCTTCGAATTCGAATCTAAACGAAAATCATTTCCACTATCCGATTGGAAAAAAATTATAATTCCCGAAGATCAAGAAGAAGTAAAATTTCGATTTACTTCACTTTCTGAAAATCAAATTGAAAACTGGAATTGTAAATTTAGGATTAGTACAAAAAACAATTCAATTAAATGGCTATCTCTGAATGGAATCGTCACTTATTCAGAACAAGGAACACCTATTCGTATTTTTGGAGCTATTAAAGACATAAGTGATTCCGCCATAATTCAACAAGAACTTGATGCTGAAAAGAAAAACAATGAAGCTCTAATAAATAATACATCCGATTTAATATGGAGTGTATCAAAAGACTTGAAATTAATTGCATCAAATCGTCAATTTCAACTTGCAATTCATGCATATACTGGTTCCACATTGGAAACTGGTGAATCTGTTGAACCCCTATTTAAAGTACTACCTATTGAGGAAAAAGAGATTTGGATTAAAAATTTCAGAAGAGCTTTTAAAGGTGAAGGTTTTAAGACAGAAGTGTGTATTCCAGCTAAAGATTCGATTCCTGATCAATATGCAGAATTAAGCTTTAATCCGATTTTTGAAAATAATTCTGTTCAAGCAATAGCTTTACATTTACATGATATTACCGAAAAAACTATTCATTTAAATGAGATTGAAGAACAAAATAATCGCCTAAAAGATGTAACTTGGATGCAGTCTCATATAGTTAGAGCGCCATTATCAAGACTTCTAACAATTATTGAATTAATTAAATCCTATCCAGATAGTCTTAGAGAAAAGGAAAAAGTAAGTATGTTAACTGATTCTGCACTAGAATTAGATAAGATTATCACCGATATTTCTAACAAAGCTGAATCTGTAACAAAAAAAACTTTAAAAGATGAAGACAATTATAGCTGATGATGACAAAACGTTATTATTACTTCACTCTACTTTTATTAAGCGTTCAGGAATTTGCTCAAATCCATTAAATTGTACTGACGGAAGTTTTGCAATAGAGGCTATCAAATCTACGATTACATCAGAAGCGATTCTCTTATTTCTTGACTTAAATATGCCAGAAATAAATGGCTGGGAAGTCCTCGATTTTATCTCTGCCGAAACCTTTCCAAATCCTATTTTTGTAATTATTGTCACTTCATCTGTTCGCCAAGAGGATCGAAACAAAGCTAAAGATTATGATTCTGTTATTGAATTTGTAACCAAACCCATTAAAGCTAGTTTTTTAGCTGAAATTAAAACTAGAGATTTTTTTATTAACAATTAGTTCAAGCTAGTTTTTCTTTACTTTGTTTGAATTAAATTAATCATTTGAAAACATTCCAAATCGATAGTTAACGTTTTCATTAAACCTCCCGCTTTCACATCAATTTCATAAAAAATTGATTTTAATAAACATAAATCACAATATATAATTTGACTTGTTGATTCATATACAAGTTTTTCGCCCTACACACTTCTACGCTTTATACTTTTTAAAAAGAAATAATTAAACTAATTCATCTGATTTAACTATGCCTGATTTAATAAGAGACGAACTTATAACCACTTTAAGAAGCTCTATTTCTACTTCTAATACTAATCTCACTTCAGATATTGAACTATTTCAAAACGATGTTTTAAGACCTGTTTTAAAGTTTCAACATTCTGCTCTAATTGCATTATTTAACAACGAATCTTTACTTCAAAAACAACTTAAAAAGACTTCGACTAGAGAAGATTATATGAGTGTACTTCAAGCTTTTATTTCAAAAGAAGCGAAATTTAGACATATTTTAATTGGTTCTGTAATTGGTTTGCTAACTGAATCGGAGCTTGAGTTCTATTTCAAAGAAAAAAAGAATTGTAACAAACGAATTATTACAATGATTATTAAACGATTTACTGATACTGCTTTAAATTGAGATCTAGGTCACAATTTAGAAATTAAGTTCATTTCTAGAAACGGAGTTCGGGATAAGAAAGAAAACGCCCCCTTTTACCCAAAACTACTATGCTAAAAAAGCCGGAAGAAATTTAAAGGGGGATTTGGGGGCTAAATGTGATAGCATTTGACACTAATAAAACTTTAAACAAAACCTTTTATAATGAAAAAGTTTCGTTAAATCACTTTTCAAATTGATTTGATGTGCCGAAAGCAAAATTACGCCTATTTATAATTAATTCTTATCCCGAACTCAGGTTTTTAGCTAATCAATTGAATTCAATTTTATTTTTTTGGTGAACCAACAACTCATCAATCGATAAGCCTTTTTCATTCAAATAAATCTCATTATGAAAATGATCTAGCTTTTTTAACAAGTAAGAAAGCGTTAATTTTTCGGACTCAGATAAATTTCCACTTACAATTGAACTTATCTTACTCATCTCAGGTAGCAAGCGAAATATCTCCATTTTTCCCTTTTCAGTAATTTTCAGTCTTTTTGATCGCTTATCAATATCATCATCAAATTGTTCTAGCATTCTATAACGTTGTAATCGTTTAATCACTTCCATTCCAGAAGTTTTTTCCATCACATTTTTCTGGATTAACTCCATCTTAGTCAGACTCGGAAATGTTAATAAAACAATAAGATAACTAAAATCATCAGCCGTTTGTAATTCACTATTTAATAATCCCTTTTTAATGTATTGTTTTGCATACTTAAACATAAGAGTCAATAAAACGACCAATTCCGACTCTTGTTGATTCCCTGTTTGATTTATCTCTTTATGTTCGTTTCCAGCTAATTCACGAATCTTAAAGTTCTTTTGCGCAGTTCCTATTAATCCAGTTTTTCGCTTAGAAATAGCAAAATCTAAAAACTCATCAATTTCCAAATCATTCGTATCTGACTGAATACTTTCATATTCATCAATATAGTCTATCAGCTTTATAAGTAATTTCTTTGAATTCATTTAGAATGATATTGTCCTTTATTTATATCTTAAGGTACGAAATAATACTTTTTAAATAAATATCTAATGTACACATCTCTTATGTTAAAATTAGTTCAGTACATGCAAATTCAATCAAAACTGATTTTATCTCTTGCATTAACTACGCTCTTAACATTCTCAACAATTACTGTATTTGCTCAAAATACTGGCGTGATTATGGGAAAAGTTACCGATAAAAACACTCAAGAAGCTTTAATTGGAGTAAGTGTTATTCTTGAAGGCACAGATCCTTTAATTGGAGCAACTTCAGATATTGATGGTAAATTTAAAATCTCTGCTCCTGTTGGTAGTTACAATATTAGTGCATCTTATGTTGGTTATATCAAAAGTACAAAGTTTAATATTGTACTTAATTCAGGTAACGCCTATATGGTGAATTTTGAATTGGAAGAAGATCGTTTTCAATTAGATGAAGTAAAAGTAGTTGCTGATAGACGCGTTTCAATCACAACTTTAGAAACACCACTTTCTATTCAACGAGTTACTTCGGAAGAAATTCGCTCAAATCCTGGTGGGAATTTTGACATTTCACGCGTTATTCAAGCTTTACCCGGCGTTGGTTCAACAGCAGCAATTGGGGGTTATCGAAATGATATTATTATTCGTGGTGGTGCGCCAAATGAGAATGTTTATTATTTAGATGGAATAGAAGTTCCTGTTATTAATCACTTTAGTACTCAAGGTAGCGCCGGTGGTCCTCAAGGTATTTTAAATGTTTCATTTATTGAAGATGTAACTCTTTCCACTTCCGCTTTTGATGCTCGCTATGATAATGCATTGGCATCTGTTCTTTCATTTAAACAAAGAGATGGAAATTCAGACGAATTTCAAGGGAATTTTCGCTTAAGCGCTTCTGAAGTGGCATTAACAACGGAAGGGCCTGTCGGAAAAAACACTTCATATATTGCCTCTGTCCGTCGCTCCTATTTGCAGTTTCTTTTCGAAGCAATCGATTTGCCAATCCGACCAAATTATTGGGATTTTCAAACGAAAGTTACCCATCAAATTGATCCTCAAACTTCATTAACGTTTATAGGAATAGCCGCAATTGATGAATTTGCTTTTGCAGAACCGAATGAAACATCACTAGAAAAAGAATATGTTTTGCGTTCTAATCCCAGTATCAACCAATGGAGTTATACTGGTGGTGTTTCGCTTAAACGCCTTGTTGACAAAGGATATTGGACTTTAGCATTAAGCCGCAACGAATTAGATAACCGTTTAGATCAGTTCGAAGATCGCCAAATTGGTGACGAATCGCGCAGAACTCTCAAAGTAAATTCAAGAGAAACGGAAAATAAACTTCGTTTTGAATACAATAAATATCTTGGTAAATGGAATTTATCAACTGGTGTAATGTCTCAATATGTTCAGTTTACTAATCTATTTTACAACCGTTTAAGAAGAGAAATTGCTGATGGGAATGGAGCAATTATTCAGCCTGCTGTTACTTTAAACTATAACACCAATCTCGATTTATTCCGTTATGGTGCTTTTGCGCAACTTTCAGGAACTCTTTTAGATAATAAATTGGGAGTGTCATTTGGTATTAGAACGGACATGAACTCGGTTACTGATACTGGAAATAACCCTTTGCAAACGCTCTCTCCTCGTCTTTCTTTAAGTTATTCTTTGGCAGAAAATTTGAATTTAAACGGCTCAATTGGTCGTTATTATAAAATTCCAATTTATACCACACTTGGTTACCAAGAAAATGGAGAGTTTTTAAATAAAGACAATTCCTACATTGGTTCCGATCATTATGTAACTGGTTTAGAATATTTACCAACTAGAGGAACTCGATTTACTTTAGAAGGATTTTGGAAAAACTATTTTGATTATCCTGTTAGTTTAAGAGATGGTATTTCTTTAGCTAATATCGGTGGAGGATTCGGTTCAATTGGGAACGAACGCGTACTTTCCACTGGTGATGGTAGAGCTTATGGTATTGAGTTTTTATTCCAACAAAAGTTAGTTAAAAACATTTTCACCACGTTTTCTTACACTTTTGTAAGAAGTGAATTTTCAGGACTTGATAATGTATTGATTCCTTCAAGTTGGGATTCTCGCCATTTAGTTTCTGCCATTTTTGGTTGGAAATTTCTACCAACATGGGAATTAGGTCTGAAATTCTTATACGCTGGTGGCGCTCCACTCACTCCATTTGATATGGAAGCTTCACAAAGAAATTACGCTTCTTTAGGTGTCGGAATACTAGATAATTCAAGATTGAACTCAGAACGATTACGTTCTTTTAGTCAACTAGACATTCGAATTGACAAAAAATGGAACTTCAAAAAATGGACATTCGATTTATTTCTTGATGTAACCAATGCTTTAGCTGCCACAAATCCTGCTTATCCAAATTATACTTTTGAAAGAACCGCAGATAATTCAGGTTTTGCTACAACAGATAATGGTCCTTTAAAAGCGGACGGTACTAATGCAATTCCTGTCATTTTGAGCAATGACAACACAACTGTACTTCCAACATTTGGATTTATAATTGAGTTTTAAATAGAAATTCTATTCATCAAGAACATGAACTCCCTTTTGCTTTCATTTCTATTCTAACCGCTGTGAAATGACGTATTTGGGAGTTTTTTTATTCACACACTTTAGTTCTTGATAAGACAACCTGTTCTAAAAAACAGAAAAGACCAGCCTCATTCTATGGAAGTTTGAATTATGCTGGTCTTTTTTTGTTAATAACCTGAGTTCGGGATAAGAATTATGGCATTTTTTTTAGTATAAAACTAGAAAAAACTAAGAAAAACGTCATTTGGCTTAGTAGTGCAATCTTGAATTTAATCTCAAATCGGGCTGAGATAGCATTCATGGTTTAAAAATCACTTCGTGGTTCTCTTAATCGGGTCAAGCCTGGAATGACGATATTTATTTCTTATCCCGAACTCAGGTTAATATAAAATTAGTTTCATAAAAACGAATTTACATTTTAGCTTTCTTTCCAAAATCTTTCATTATTGTTTGAAAAGAATTCCAGCCTGCAGCGCCAAAAACTCCTCCACCGGGATGACAAGATGCACTGCTCAAATACAAATTCTTAATTGGAGTTCTGTATTCACTCATTTCTGGAGTTGGCCTAAACATGAACATCTGATTAAAATTCATCTCTACATGCATTACGTTTCCTTTTAACATGCCATGTTTTCTCTCAATATCTAATGGGGTTTGAATATACCAATCAATGAGTTTTCCTTTCATGTTTGGGGCATAATCACAAACTACATCGTAAATCTTTTGGGCTTCTCGCTCTTTAATTTCATCCCAATTTTCCCCATTTGATAATTCATAAGGATGCCATTGCGCCCAAGCAAAAAGCGTATGCCCTCCAGATTTGGCAACATCTTCATCAACTTTTGAAAAAGTCATTGCTAATACAGCTGGTTTTTCTGGAGCTTGGCGACGTAAAAAATCGGCAATCGCATTATCCATGTATTGTCTTGAAGGACATAATAATTGCAAGCCGTTTGTAACAAATGGATCGTCGGGACAAGAAGAATAAATGGGCAATTCTTCAACCGCACAGCGAATGACCATTCCAAAACCATTTCCAACAGAAATATTCTCGACTTTTCTAATCATCGAAGCTTCAAGATGTTCTTGCCCAACTAAATTCAACATCGTTGTTTGAACATGAGCATTTGAAACTACTTTTTTTGCAAAATATTCTTTTCCATCTACAGTTCGAACGCCTTCAGCATTTCCACTTTTAATTATAATTTTTTCGACTGGAGATTCTGCAATCACTTGTCCACCATGAGCTTCAAGAAAGTTTTTCATGGCTTGAGTAAGCATTCCACTGCCTCCTCTTGGGTGCTTTGCTCCACTTTCATGTAACATTGCTTGCCAACCCACAAAATCACCTGTTGCGGCTTGATCTGGAGTTGGTCCAGATTGCGCTGCCATCCAAAGAAGTGCGGTTTTTAAATGTGGATTTCTAAATTGACGATCCACAACTTCTCCATAACTCCCTAAAATCTTTGTCAATCCGTCTAATTGTTCGCCTTTTTTGAACATGGAACCATCACGCATCTGCCCTTTTGCCATTTCAACAAAAATGTTTTTTCCGGATGGAGGAACCATAAATGTTTTTAAAACACCTTTATTGATTCTAGACCAAAATTCAATAAAATCTTTATAATTCTGAACATCTTCGGGAGCAACAGAAGCAATAGATTCTAAGGTCTTATTTAAGTCTTTCCAAAAATGAATCACACCTTTTCCATTGGGAACAGGAAATGACATAAATGGATCTAAATCGATGTATTCCAATCCATACTTCGTTAATTCTAAAGCTTCAATTATCCCAGTTTGATGAATCATAATGTGAGCCGAAGACCCAACATCCATGCGAAAACCTTCAGGATATTTCTCACTTTGAAACATGGTTTCAGTACAAACTGCTCCTCCTATTGTATCTCTTCGTTCCAAAACCAGAACTTTATATCCATTTTTTGCGAGAAAACAGGCAGTTATTAGTCCATTATGACCAGAACCAATTACGATAACATCAGCAGATTGCATAAAATTTTGTATTTGATAAATGTGAACGCTTAAAGATAGGGCAAGCAGGGGAAAATTATTGTTTGATTCTGTCTACTTAAAAAACAGTATTCATCATTTTAAAAATCAAAGTATCCCCACCCTTTTGAAAATTTTTTGAAACGTTTTATTTTAATTGTTGAGTGTTTCAACATTAAAATGAGGAGCTATTAAATTACATTTAATGGATTTTTATGGTAAAAAAAAACTCTCCCCATACCAATTTTTTTAAAATTCGGAATCTGAAAACACTTTTTGTATATTAAGACAAAAGTATATTAATATATCTTTATCCTACTTAATGCTATTAGAATTTATTTCTGATTAGACAACCAACCCCTAACATCTAGATTTCAATTGTATGCAAAAGTTTCTAACAAAAAGCTTAATAGCTGGTTCAATTTTATTGGCTTTAAATTTTATTGGATTTTACATCAACATGTTTCTTTTCCCTAGTATTGCTGAGCAATATTTTAGCCCAACTTTTGATATGAGTGGCTATAAAGGCGTTTTATTTCTCTTACATCCTTTTGTATTAAGCTTTGCTCTAGCTTGGTTTTGGATACGCTTTAAAGATCAACTTTCAGGCTCAATTTGGGTTAAAGGAATTGAACTAGGTTTGATTTATGGTGCCGTTGCTGTTCTTCCATCAATGTGGATGATTCTTAGTGCTTTTGATGTAACTCCTGCTCTTGTAATTACATGGTTGATTCATGGTATAATTCAGGGAACTGTTGTTGGTGTTATTTATGCTAAAATTAATCCTTAAGAGATTATCTCTTCAGCTTAATTTAGATTTCAACTTATTGTTAATCTCAATCTATGTAAATATCTGCTCGAAGAATTGATTCTTATACTTATAAATTATTAATAATCAATTTCTTTCTTTTAAGATTACATTTTTAAACAAAAAAAAAGCAGTCCATTTGAACTGCTTTTTTAATTTAGTAAAGTGATTTACGCTACATCAAAACGATCGAGCATCATTACTTTATTCCAAGCGGCTACAAAGTCATGTATAAATTTTTCGCTACCATCTGCGCAACCATAAACTTCGGCTATTGCACGTAATTCTGTGTTAGAACCAAAGATTAAATCAACGCGAGTTGCCATCCATTTTCTGTTTCCAGTTTTACGATCGCTTCCCATAAACGCATTAGAACCTGAATCTAATGCTTTCCATGATGTTCCGAAGTCTAACAGATTTATAAAGAAATCGTTCGTTAATTTACCAGGTTTGTCAGTAAATACGCCATAAGTTGAACCATCAAAATTCGTATTTAAAACGCGCATTCCACCAATTAAAGCCGTCATTTCCACAGTTGTAAGTGTCATTAATTGCGCTTTATCAATCAATAACTCTTCAGTTGAAACTGAATATTTATTTTTTGAATAATTACGGAATCCGTCAGCGACAGGCTCTAAAACTGCAAATGAATCAACATCTGTTTGCTCTTGACTTGCGTCAGTTCTTCCTGGAGTGAAAGGAACCTCAACAGAATGTCCAGCTTCGTTTGCTGCTTTTTCAATAGCAACACAACCAGCTAAAACGATTAAATCAGCCAATGATACTTTTTTGTTTCCTTTTTGAGCTGCATTAAAATCATTTTGAATACTTTCTAAAGTTCCCAAAACAGTTGATAATTGTGAAGGATTATTAACAGCCCAGAATTTCATTGGAGCTAAACCAATTCTTGCACCATTTGCTCCACCGCGTTTATCAGATCCACGGAAAGTTGAAGCAGAAGCCCAAGCCGTTGAAACCATTTGAGAAACTGTTAAACCAGATGCTAAAATGCTAGCTTTTAAATCTGCCACATCTTTTGCATCAATTAAATCGTGATTAACAGCAGGAACAGGATCTTGCCATACAAGCTCTTCAGAAGGAACCTCTGAGCCTAAGTAGCGAGTAATCGGCCCCATATCACGGTGAGTCAATTTGAACCAAGCACGTGAAAATGCATCGGCAAATTGGTCTGGGTTTTCATAAAAACGACGTGAGATTTTTTCGTAAACCGGATCTAAACGTAAAGCCAAATCTGTTGTTAACATTATAGGAGCATGACGTTTTTCTGGATTATGTGCATCAGGAACGCTATTAGCACCAGCTTGACCTTTTGGCTTCCATTGTTGCGCTCCAGCTGGGCTTTTTGTTAATTCCCACTCGTAATCAAATAAATTTTCAAAGAAGTTATTACTCCATTTTGTTGGAGTTTTAGTCCAAGCTCCTTCTAATCCACTTGAAATGGTATCATCGGCGTTTCCTTTTCCAAAAGTGTTTTTCCAACCTAAACCTTGTTCTTCAATTGAAGCAGCTGCAGGTTCACGATCTACATATTTTCCAGGATCTGCAGCACCGTGAGTTTTTCCAAATGTGTGTCCACCAGCAATTAAAGCAACGGTTTCCTCGTCATTCATTGCCATTCTGCCAAAAGTCTCCCGAATATCAATTGCGGCTGCAATTGGGTCAGGATTTCCGTTTGGCCCTTCTGGGTTTACATATATTAATCCCATTTGAACTGCAGCTAATGGATTTTCTAAATCACGATCATCAGAATAGCGCTTATCGCCTAACCATTCAGTTTCTGCTCCCCAATAAATATCTTGTTCAGGTTCCCAAATGTCTTCACGTCCACCTGCAAATCCAAAAGTTTTGAATCCCATTGATTCAAGAGCACAGTTTCCTGCAAGAATCATTAAATCTGCCCAAGAGATTTTTTTGCCGTATTTCTGTTTTACAGGCCATAATAATAAACGAGCTTTGTCAAGATTCACGTTATCAGGCCAGCTGTTTAAAGGAGCAAAACGTTGTGATCCTGAACCTGCGCCGCCACGTCCGTCGTGAATTCGATAGGTTCCTGCACTGTGCCATGCCATGCGAATGAAAAAAGGACCATAATGTCCATAATCTGCCGGCCACCAATCTTGAGAATCGGTCATTAAATCAAAAATGTCTTTTTTTACAGCTGCTAAATCGAGTGATTTGAATTCTTCAGCATAATTAAAATCTTTATCCATAGGATTTGATAAAAAAGAATGTTGACGAAGAATGCCAAGATTTAGCTGATTTGGCCACCATTCACGATTTGAAGTTCCGCGACCTGCGCCATGTTTTAACGTATTTCCTGTAAATGGGCATTTACCGTCTGTTGATTGAGAATTATCCATTATAAGTACCAATTAGATTATAAAATTTACAAAGCTAGTATATCCCGAATTAAGCTATAAAGACAAATTGATTTTCGATCTATTATATAGTTTTTATTTATTTGAAAGCTGATTTAGATAGAATTTGTTGATATCAAATAATTCTCTGTATAAATTATAAATTAGACAAGCAACTTTGCTTTTAAATTGACTTCGGATTAGTTTTTTTAAGTCATTTTTAATTAATTAAGGATTAAATAAAGCACGTAAATGGGATGTTGGCTTTTCTCTTTATGTTACTGAATCAGCTAATAGTTACTTCTCATTATCTTTATTTTAGACATCATAGTTTATCAAAATGAAAAGAACGTCTATTCTCTTAGTTTTCCTTTTACTCATTCCTCTAAATGAACTATTTGCTCAGTTCGATAGAGAATGCATTAACTACTATTATGGTTTTGATGTTGAACAAGATTATCAAAAAGCAAAAGAATGTTTTGAAAAAGATGAATCAAACATTTCTTACATCTTTTTAATTTTGATGTATTTGAATGGAGATGGTGTTGAGATAAACTATGATAAAGCTTTAAAAACGTTGAAACAGTGGGAAAAAGATTATCCAAATAATAATGCAACTATGGAAAATCTATCTGATATAATTCTAACCCGCTCAGAAAATCACCAAAACGATTATGATAGACTTGAATATTGGCACATAGCAAGTACTACGTATGACATAGGGTTTTCAAGTAAATTCCAAGTTCAATATGAAGACCAACAGTTCTCAAAATATTCTAAAACATTTGATGAACAATTAAATGAGGCTCAAATAGAAAAATTTATTCAATTGAAAAATGCTTTTGATGATTTGATTTCTCAAGAAAAGCATCTAGTCGAATTGATGGAAACAGCAAATAAAGATAATCTGGATCAACAATTCTCCTTGGTAAATGAAGTGACAAATAAATACAGAGACCGGCTTAAAAATATATTTTCAAAACATCCTGTTCCAAAATATTTTGAGAACGATTTACTACTTGCGAATGAACAACTTAATTCCACTCTTAGTACTTTTTATAAATTTATTAGCTTTTGGATAACTGAAAAAGACGATGCTAAGCATGTTCAAGATTTACTAACTCAAAACCAACAATTTTGGAATATCTACACTGACTCTTGGCTTGTGTTTTTCAAAACTATCGACAACTCAATGTTTATTGATCAATATTTAGTATCTCTAAAAACAGAACTTACCTTAGAACGAATTGAAGAATTGGAAGAAATGCACTCTAGATTCAGCTTCTAATTTTAGTAAATTTTAAGCTAAAACATTCTCTCACAAATGCTTACGCAACCTAGCAACCGGCAATCTTGCCTCTTCCCTATACTTCGTAACGGTTCTTCTTGCAATCGGAAATCCGCGTTTTTTCATTTCTTCAGCTATTTCCTGATCACTTAGTGGTTTTGATTTTTCTTCTTCAGCAATGATTTTTCCAATCATATCTTTGAGCTCAAGATTTGCAACCATTTTCCCTGATTCTGTTTCCATTTTCTCATTGAAGAAGTATTTCAATTCAAAAACACCAAAAGCGGTTTGTACATATTTGCCATTAGTTACTCGAGAAATTGTAGAAATATCCATCCCAATTCTATCTGAAACATCTTTTAAAATCATAGGCTTCATGCCTTCACCAGATTTAAAAAAGTCAGCTTGTAGTGCTACAATGGTTTGCATCACGTTCATTAAAGTTTGCTGTCTTTGTCGGATGGAATCAATAAACCATTTTGCCGAATCAATTTTTGCTTTTATAAATGTTTGTGTCTCACGAATTTCAGGAACAGCACTTTTTTTGTTTTTAATATCATTCCACATCTCACGATAATGTGGAGAAATTCGAAGACTTGGCGCATTTCGTTGATTCAAAGTAACTAAAAAATCACCCTCAGCTTCAATTCCTGTTTCTTCATCTTCTTTTCCTGGAACGTATTTCACATCAAAATCTGGAATTACATAATTGCCGGCTAAACTGTCTGGCGTTTCTACCAAACCGGGACGAGGATCAAGCTGACGAACACAACTATAAACGGCATTTATATCTTCTTCATCACAATGATATTTTTGAATCAATTTGGCAAAATGCTTCTTTTCGAACAAATCCCAATCATTTTTCAAAATTTTATACGCCAAATTTCTACCATCAACAGAGTTTTCAGTAAGCTCTAATTGAATCAAAAGACATTCTCTTAAATCTCTAGCTGCGATTCCAGGCGGATCTAAACGTTGAATTTGTTTTAAGACGTGCTCAATTTCTTCTTCCATTACCAATTTGGAATAATTGAACGCAATGGTATCAATTATAGCTTGAATATCGCGACGCAAATAGCCATCTTCGTCTAAGGAACCTAAAATTTCTGATGCGATAATCTCTTCACGCTCATTCAATTTTAATAATTGAACTTGATTTTCGAGTTCTTCTAAAAGGGATTCATAATAAGGTTTCGGCAAATCACGAATCTCGTCCATATCAGGATTTGATGGCGCTTTGTACGACTCTGTTTCGTCTGCATGAAGTAACTCATCCCAATCGTCATCATCAATTTTCCCAATATCTTCATTGGTCTCGATTTCTTCTAGTGGCGACTCCTCTTTCTCTTCAGAAGCTTCTTTTTCTTCTTTTTCTCGAGCTAATTCAGGATTAGAATCATCAAATGAATCTTGAAGCGTAACTTGAGAATCATCAAATGAATCTACTTCTTCTAAAACGGGATTCTGCTCCATCTCTTCTTTTATTCGTTGTTCAAGAGCAAGGGTGGGCAGTTGTAATAATTTTATGTACTGAATCTGTTGAGGAGATAACTTCTGACTCAGTGTTTGTTTTTGGCTTAAAAACTGTCCGTGGCGAATCATAAGCGGTACGGTTTTCTAACAAGTTCAACGGTATGCAAAAAGGCCTCATACCAGGCTTTTCCGTATTTACGGATTAAAGGAGCGCTGATAAAATCAGCTAAATAAATTCCTTCTTTTTTCCCTCTATCGCAGGCTGGCGAACAAATACTAGGCACATATTGATAATTTGCAAATTCGACATCACCAACGCGAGTAATTCTTATGGGAAATAAATGGCAAGAAATGGGTTTTTCCCAATAAAATCGTTCTTCTTGATAAGCTTTTTGTATGGCGCAAATCGCAGTTTTTCGTTCATCATACACAACAAAAACACAAGCTTCTTTATCGGTACATGCTAATTCAAAAGTTCCACGATTCGATTCAATAATTAACCCATTTTTTTCAACTTCTTCGATTGCTTCAGGTCGCAACTCGTTTTTTAATTGAGCATAAGCTTTCTTTAAAACAGGGATTTCTTTTTTTTCTACCGGCGCACCGGCATCCCCAACTACACAGCAAGCCCCTTTACAACGACCTAAATCGCATGCAAACTTAACTGTCGCAATATCATCGGATAGAATTACATTATCAACCTGAAACATGCTACAAATTTAATACCAAACGGTCTTTTTGTCTAATTAAATTTTAAGAATTACAAAAATAAATGAGGGGGAAGAGAAAAAGGCAGATTGCAGATTGCAGATTGCGGATTGCGGATTGCGGATTGCGGATTGCGGATTGCGGATTGCGGATTGCGGATTGCGGATTGCGGAAGTTTAATTCAGAATATTTGATTTACAAAGAGAGGCTTTTGAAAACTTTCCTTTTTTTGTGATTTTAATATTTTTGTTATGAAACTCTGATTTCAGATTTACATTCTTGAATTCTGATTACTTGAATATTTCGTTTCTTTTAGCATTGAGAATTTCTCTTTTATTGAGTCATTAATTCAAAATTCAAAATTAAGAATTCAGAATTTATAAGGTAGATATCTCCACTACGATTCGTTCACAGTTCTTACTTTTGAAAAAAGAGCAATTACTCATCTCCGGTCGACATGACTCATTTTTTAATTCAAAATTAAAAATTCAAAATTTAGAATTTCACCTTTCACCTTTCACCTTTCACCTCTCACCTTTCACCTTTCACCTTTCACCTCAAACCTCAAACCTCTCCCAACATTTTCTTATATTTCTTTCATGAAAAACGCAGCTATTCTATTTTTGCTACTTTCGGTTTCAATTTTAAACCAATGCACCAAACCTGTAGGTCAATATATTGAATTCAACCTCATTCCTGACCAAAATACTACGTTCACCATCGAAGAAATTCCTCTTCATTATAAATACAGTCCCAAAATAGTAGATTCTATTTATTACAAAGTTGGTAAAGAAAACTATTTCCAAAGTAAATCTGAGATTCCTAAAATTGTTTATTTAAAATCTAATGATTTTTCATTCCCAATTTATCTTGATGGAAAATCTGCTTTAAAACTTAGCTATGATCGAACATCTCAAGACAGACCCATTCAGATTGAAGGTTATAAAGGGGATTTTTTAGAGATTTATTACGATTTACTTAAAACTGAAAAACCAATGCGTGAAGCTTTATCTCGTGAAAAAGCGAAGTTTACCAAAGGCGAACACAATTCATATATCCGAATTTTAGATGATATTCAAAGCAATAGAAAATCTGTGCTTCTAAAAACTCCTTACGAATTTATGTACTGGGCTTCATTGGGTGAATTTTATGTTGCACAAATTGAGAATATATCAAAGTCTAAAATGAAGCCTAAAGAAGCAGCTGTAAATCGAACTCAAATTATTGAATCGGCCGAAAAAGCTGGGTTCTTTAAAATAAAATCTTTGGAAAGCCAACGAGCAGGAATTCGAGATTTTACCAATGCTTGGGCTCACAGTTTTGGAATTGCTGATTCAGTTCGTAAAAAAGAAAAGAAAGAATTACTGATTTATGATGTAAATCGATTAGCCTACCCTATTTTGAATAAACGCCGTGAAGAAGTTGTTTTTCGAATTACTGAAGACAGAGCTAGAGCTTATGCCGATTTATTTCTAACCGCTGAACGCCTCGGAGAAGCGCCTTATGATGAAGCACAAAAAGCTGTTCTAAGATATGTTCAAACCTATTCAGATAATTATCCTGATTATGCCAATTTCATAGCTGATCTTAACGAACAAATCAGACGTGTTCAACCTGGACAAAATGCGTTTGATTTCACATTCCTCGATATAAATGAAAAACCTGTTTCAATGTCTGATTTCAAAGGAAAGATTGTTTACTTAGATTTTTGGGCATCTTGGTGTTCTCCTTGTCTTGAAGAATTTCCTGATATGAAAAAAGTTTTTGCACAGATCGATACCTCAAAAACAGTATTTCTAAGTATTGGTTTAGATCAGGATAAAGAAGTTTGGGAATCTAGTTTGAACCGATATGATTTACCTTGGATTAATCTTTATGGCGGTAAAGAATTTCAGAATGAAATATTCAAAAAATATCTCGGTGGTGGAATTCCTTTAACTGTTTTGATTGGCAAAGATGGTAAAATTGAACGCTATAATGATGTTAGAGCAAGTTTCAATCTCAAAGAAATCATAAGCGATTTAGAATTTGCCTACTAATTTGAATTAAAAAACGGTTTGTAATAATCCAAAAACTTCAGAACCAAATATCTGTTATTTTTGGTTTGAACTTTCTTTGAAAAATCGTTTTAATCCGAATACACCACATTTCACACAATTTAAAGAGTCTAAAACTGAAATATTAATTTGCTCCTAAAAGCAATTTTCAGCAAAATTGTTGGCAAATTCTTTGGATTTAGAAGAGTGAAGACCGAAAAACTGACTTTTTTGAGTGGATCAAAATGCAACTAGTCTTTTTCTTCGTGCACAAAAAAACTGTACTTCATCAAGCTGAAAAATAATCTGTTTCTATACTTCTGCCTTAATTACCAAATCATATAACCAATTAAAAAAAATAGAAATCATGTCAAAAAAAGCCGTTTTATTTACTAGTGTTGGTCGCAGAGTTGAGTGGATGGAGCAAGTCAAAAACGCCCTTAATCCAGATATTGCTGTAATTTCAGCTGATGTAACTGCTGAAGCTCCTGCACATTTATTTTCAAATAAAGCTGCCATTTTGCCAAATGTCTTTGAACAAGATTTTGCAGGACGATTATTAGATTTGTGTCAAGTAGAGCAGATTAGCCACGTTTTTCCTCTCATTGATACCGAATTACAAGTTTATGCTTCCATCAAAAAAGAGTTAGCTCTATTTGGTGTCGACATAGTTGTTTCTGAAAGATCAGCAATTGATCTTTGTCGAGATAAGTTCAGTTTTGGTGTTTTTTTGGAAGAAAAAGGAATTCAAACGCCTAAAATTTGTAGCATAGCTGAAGAATTAGATTCAGGAAAACGCTATTGCTTAAGGCCTAGATTTGGCAGCAGAAGTGTTGGAGTGAAACAAATAAACGCAGAAGAAGCACAAAAATTAATTAGAAGAAGAGATTCCGTTATCACAGAATGGATTTCAGGAACAGAATATAGTATTGATATTATTACAGATGGAGATGGTAATATTTTGGTTTCCGTTCCAAGAAAACGCATTTTAATTCGCGATGGGGAATCTATTATCGGAGAAACAGTTCAACATAATGAACTCATTTTACTCTCAAAACAAATTGTTAAATCTATTCATGGTTTATATGGACCACTTTGTCTACAAGTTATTCAAAATGAAGAAGGAATTTTTATAACTGAATTGAATGCTCGTTTTGGTGGAGGAATTACTTTAAGTGAAGCGGCAGGAGCAGGTTTTGCAGAATGGATAAAATCATTAGTGAATCAAACCCCTTTCAATGCCCCAAATTGGGAGAATGGCAAAAAAATGTATCGCTATTTAAAAGGGATTTATAAGTAATATTTATTGAAATTAAAGACCGAATTTATCTCTTCATCTTTCGTACTGACTTTCATATAATTTCACTTTAATACTATTTGATTCATAACTTTTATCTTCAATCGTTATAGCTTTTTTATGGTCAAGTTCTATTTTTCCTTCAGTTAAACCATCATTATTAAGATCAAATTCGATTTGCCTATAATGACCCATAATTTCTGTGCTATAACTATTTCCACAATCTGAAGAACCATTTTTTCTGTTGCTAAACCATTTTCCATCTATAAGAAAAAATTCTTTGATCCCTCTAATACTTGCATCAATTCCTTGAATTTCCAAAAATCTTTTAAGGTCATTTATTAGCACCATTTTCAAATACACATATCCATTTCTTGAGCTAACACCGAAAAGTAGTTTTCTGCAATAGAATCGACGATTACACACTATTTAAATGGGTAAAAACCGACAAAATTGACTTTCTTGAGTGGACTCATTTTTCAATTTTCAGACGATTTTTTTTGAAAATGAGATAGGTTCCTTTATTCTTTGGTGATTCAATTTTCGATTCTTTTTTGTACCAAGCAGTAAGCGATTCTGATAAATGCCCTGCAACTGTTTTCTCTTTTAAATACCTTTCCTCACTAGTAATCATTTTAGACAGAAGTTGCTCTCTCAATTCATTTTCTATCAATTCCCATTTATTTTGAGAAAATGAATTTTGTGAAATCAAAAATAGAACGATAACTAATAAGACTTTTTTCATGATTGGAATTATTACATGTTTTATTTAATCCAAAAGTTCACTTATTTCATGAATCGTAGCATTCATAATCTTGATCTTCCCATTTTTGTCAATCAACACATATCTTGGGAACCCCGTAACTCTCAACTTTTCAATTATTGCTGAACTTGCAATTCCATTAACCCAATCTATCTTATGTTTTACTAGAAAGTCTTTTACGTTTTCCAATTCATCGCTAAAGTTTAATCCAATGATTTGAAGTTTATCTTTTTTCGACTCTTTTAGCTCATGTAATTTAGGCATTTGTTGAATACAACCTGTACACCAAGTTCCCCAGAAGTCAAACACAACATATTTATTGGCTTGTTTCAATTCTTTTAAAGTTTTAGTTTCACCTGAAATTAATTGAATTTCCAAATTATTTATATCATCTCCTTCATCAACAGGTTTAATATACTTTTGATTACTTTTTTTAAGAATTGTGAATCGACCTGTGGGCTCAATTTCTAGAAATCGATACACTTGGTCTCCAATTTTAAATTGTAAACTGTCTGAATAATCTAATGAGTTTGTATCTGACGCTCTTCTAGTTACTTCATTGTCATAATCTGAAATGAAAATTTTATCCTGTCCTTTATCGTTAAACAATCCATTACAATTATAATCAAAAAGTACAATATTAATTTTTTGGTTATTAATCCAAGTTCTAGCAATTCGATAATTTAATCTTTGGTCTGCTAACCAATAATCGATATCTACAAATGAATTTCCAGCCACATCAGGTCCAGATTTGGAAAAAAAATTGAATACTTCCTCTTTTTCTTCTTTTCGCATCTTTTGATAAAAAAACTTTATTGGGAACAAACCAAATGGATTTTCTGAATTTTTTAAATAAACTATTTTTGTTGAATCTTGATCAAATACTATGGGTTGCCCATCATCGCTAAAATCTAAATTATGATTATAATCGATATATACTATTGGTTTATGACTTGTGTAATCTCCAAATAAAAATAGTGTTACATTATTAATTGCTTGATTTTTCCAACCTGTGAAATAGTTAAATGCAACTGCCGTGTCCTTTACAAAAAACTTCTCTGGTAAAATTAATTTGTACGATTTGTTATCATAGTGAATAGAATCACCTTTATTAATATTTAGAAGGGACATAAACCCATTATTGTTACCTTTTGGAAGAAAATATTTGTTGTCAAAATGAACTAAAATGGAATCTAGTGCATTCGCATTTATCTTGATTCCAAATACTACAAGACATAGACAGAAAACTATATTTGATTTCATGAAAAAGTGTTTACTTGTAACCATCGCTTAAAGAATTTTTAATTAAAAAATTAAGATAGTAAACTACTCTTTGAATTTGTAAAAAACAATATCATTTAAAAAATTAACATTGTTCTTTCAAAAATAAAATCACGTTCTCACCCAACAATCCGTATAACTTTAACCGGACACAATTCAGCAGCTTTTCTATTCGATTCCTCTTCCGCTTCACCCACATCAACTTGAATCATATTCCTTTATTGTTTTCCCCCTAAAAGCACACTTTTCCCAT
>Ga0100380_10001176_pt1 | contig 28556 bp, 25 predicted proteins | sample CryGeymeta201504_FD_80417 | JGI IMG/M metagenome (GOLD analysis project Ga0100380, IMG submission 80417) | Groundwater microbial communities from Crystal Geyser aquifers in Utah, USA - Crystal Geyser metaG 2015-04 | ecosystem: Environmental > Aquatic > Deep subsurface > Groundwater | place... | reverse complement strand
TCCCGCCTGCGCCAGCAAAGGAATCAACGATGATCTCGTCGTCCTGCAGCTCATATCCCATTACCCTGCCACTCTTTATAGTGTGGTCGTTGGTCGCCGTGTTATAGGCACGGCGATCGGCCCCACCGTTAAGGAGGAATTGTTGCTGCATCGGAATGCTCCGTTTGTTTTTTGAAATTGAGTTTGTCCCGGTTTTATTCTGCCCCTGGGATAGCAGTGCCTTATGCTGCTTGTGCCATGTCCTCGACAAGGTCACCTTCGCAGATCACGCGGTTACGACCGGTTCGCTTGGCCTGGTAGAGAAGCTCATCGGCAATATCGATAGCTTCGTCCACTTCGCGGTCCTTTGCGCAGACAACGCCTGACGAGAACGTGATCGCACCCAATGGTTCATTTGTTTCACGAACCTTGACGCGTCGTTTTGCGAGGTCTGTTTTGGCGAACCGGATCTGTTCTGCTAATTTGTCTGCCGGCATTTCAGCAATGACGAGGAATTCTTCGCCTCCCCAGCGTGCAACAATTGCAGGTGTTAACGCTTCCTGTAGCGCTGAAGCAACCAGCTTGATCGCCCTGTCTCCTACGGCATGGCCCCAGTTGTCATTGACACGCTTGAAGTGATCGATGTCGATGATGCCAATACTGAAGCTGGAATTCTTTTCGGTAAGTTCGCCAAGATGAGTTCTGGCTGTGCGCCGATTGGGAATACCGGTTAGTTCATCGAGATTTGCATTGTTCTTGGCTTCAGCAAGATCCCGCTGCAATCTTTCGATCTGATTGCCGGCAGAAGTGAGATTTCTTTCGGCTGTCTTTGCATTCTCAATGATTCGGGTAACTGCGTTCATGAGTTCTTCGCCTTGCGCACCTGCTGCGATCAGACCTGCTTCCCGGGCAATATCGGTTCCCATGCTATGCGTTTGGTTTTTGGTCTTGTCGGACAGACGCACAACATTGGAGATGAAGCCTTCAATTGCGTCGGATTGCGCTTCTAGTTGCCATTCTTTGTCATTTAGGCTTGCTGCGTCTTTGATGATGATCTCGTTGATAATTTGTTGGCTGAGTCTGATGCCATTTTCGACATGATAGTCGATTTCTCTGGTAATGATATCGCTATCACCCTGAATATAATGGTATGCGAACTTGTAGTTCAAAGGAGTTGGTTCAAGATGATTGTCCGCAAGAAAGGCCATTGCCTTGTTTCCGGTTTGACGTGCTTCTTCAATACTCATTTATAATCTTTCTATTTCACTTATTCTGATTTGGAATCTTGTTTTTCCCATATAGCGTTAACTACATCTTCCATAATTCTCTCCCTCTCGGGATCTCCTTCTGCCTTGGCCTTGGCTGCCAGAGCATCGTGAAGAACGATCAGAAGCGCATCGCTAAGTGTTGATGGTTGTGGAACATCGGCATGAAAGCCCGAATTGAACCTGTCGTCGATTGGTATGTGGCGCATGTCGTCGCTCAACTTTGTTGGAGCGCATGATGCATCACAGGATACTTGGCATTCTCCTAGAGAATACCACCAACCAGGAAGCTCTTTCTTGAAAAGTGCGATCGTTTTCTCGATGTTATCATGGCAGATATCGGGCCATGTTTTTTTGTCCATCCTGAATCTTCCTTATGGCCAACACACAAAAAAAATAGGACTGGAGTCATCTCGAGACAACTCCAGTCCTACTGAAATATTCAAAGCCTTAAAGAAGGATTTTCCTACGAGAACGTTCTATTCAAGTTAGGAGGCCATTTGATTAATTGACCAGTTTCGCTGCATATATGGCTGCTGAATATGAGGTTCCGCTTACATATTCGATTTTGTCTTTTGCGCCATACACCTTAACCTTTTCCCCTTCAATCCACCTGAACAGACCGGTCCCATCATCGTGTGAACTGAACTTGGACTTCTTGCCGTATCCAGTGATTGATCCAACGACATGAATGAATTGAGCGTTGAGACTGGCAAGCCGGATCATGGGTGACTTTTTTCCGCCATTTCCTGCTGCAAACACAATGTGAATGCCTTTAGCAGCGATTTCAGCGAATTTGTTTTCGCCATATTCTCCCATGTTTCCTGCAGATGCGATAACGATGATATCTGCACCATTTTCTACTGCATGAAGCGCCGATTTATAGATATTCAGCGTCCTCATGTTACAGTCATTTGGATGGGGACATCCTTCGTCGACGCGATATGACAGAATACGCGATCCAGGACTTTCCTGCGCAATGATCGATGTTATCCAGTTTCCATGATCTGAAGCGATCCGTGATGCTTTATCACCCTCAATGGCGACGTGGATGTTGTTGGCATCCCTTGCATCGTAATTTGTAATATTTTCATAGAAAGACGTTCTTGATACACCAGTATCAATGACAGCTATGGTGACATCATTCTTTGCATTGGCAGGAGCGCAAAGGCCGAAGACTGCCAGGATGATCAGATTGAAGATAATTCTCATTTTTCACTCACATACCAATTTCAATGATATCTCTTCTTTAAAAATGATAATGGCCCCAATTGGGGCCATTATCTTATCTGTTTTCCCGTTTCTTTCTATACGTTAGTTACAAGAGCAATAACCTATAGACTCTCCAAGATATGCACCTCTGCTATTTCCGGTATTTGAGTTTCCGCTATATCCGGACCAGAATTCGAGTCCGTTTGCAGTGCATGCACTGGCGGGCGGGGTCGGATTTGAAAAGTGGTTCGCCCAAAGGCTTCCGGGGCCTATGGATCCAACTGCTCTCCCGTAGAAGGACATCCCGTTTGATACCTGCCAGTTTACACTGACATTTGCTGGTCCGGTCCCTGGCCCGGGAACATATGGGGCACTGAACTCCGGAGCAATTCTATACCCAGAATTCAACCTCATTGTTCTTTGAGTTGGACTGCCCTGAATACCGTTTGTTGAGTCTATGACGAAGTAACCAAGACCTCCGGCTCCCTCTCTTCTTGTAATTACCCAGTTACAAGCGCAGGATCTGCTTTCTGTTCCGGCTATTCCTCTGCTTGTGCACTCCGAAAGTGCAACATTACCTATGCCGGGCGCCGAGCAGGACTGCATTGTTCTGGTTTGCACCCCTCCGCTGCAAGCGCTCCATCCCGAGTAGCTTGCAGAAAAGTTGCAACCACTGAGTTGAACGGAAGACTCGCTTTGCGAGGAAGGCATTCCGCGGCTTGTGCACTCAGAACCTGCAACTGAAGTGCCATCACTTCTGCGGCAAACGGTCATATTTCTGCTTCTGGTAGCGCTTGCAGAGCAAGTCGAGCTCCATCCGCTCCAGTTGCCGTATTCCGCTGAATACGAGCACCCTCCGAACTGTGAAGATGTATCCGTCTGCGTCAGAGGCATGCCTCTGCTGCTGCATTCGGATCCCGCGACCGAAGCGCCGTCGCTTCTGCGACAAAGCGTCATATTGCGGCTTCTCTGGGCATTGGCCGAGCACGTTGAGTTCCAGCCGCTCCAGGCGCCATATGTTGCCGTATAAGAACAACCTCCCAACTGCGACGATGTATCAGTCTGCGTCAGAGGCATCCCTCTGCTGCTGCATTCGGAGCCCGCGACCGAAGTGCCGTCGCTTCTGCGGCAGGCAGTCATGGTTCTGGTCCGCTGCGCGCTAGTCGAGCATGTTGAGTTCCAACCGCTCCAAGGGCCGTATTCACCAGTATACGAACAACCACTTAGAACTGAAGTGCTTTCACTTTGCGTCAGAGGGATGCCTCTGCTGCTGCATTCAGATACAGCGACAGAAGCCCCGTCGCTTCTGCGGCAGACACTAAGGTTCCGTGTTCTGGTAGCATTTGCTGAACAAGTAGAATTGTAATTGCTCCAAGCGCCATATTCGCCGCTATATGAGCACCCGCCAAGCTGCGAGGACGTATCAGTCTGAGTGCTTGGCATTCCTCTGCTGTTGCACTCTGTAGCTGAAACAGAAGCACCGTCGCTTCTACGGCACACAGCCATAGTTCTGGTGCGCTGAGCATTGGTAGAACAGCTTGAGTTCCAACCACTCCACGGATTGTATTCTGCTGTATATGAGCATCCGCTCAACTGTGCTGCGCTATCGGTTTGAGTGGTAGCGAGCCCTCTGCTCGAGCATTCAGAGTTGGCAACAGCTGTCCCATCACTGCGTCTGCATACTGAAATGCTGCGAGTTCTCTGTGCGCTTGGCGAACACATGGAACTCCATGCGCTCCAAGAACCGAACTCCACGGAGTATGAGCAGGTCGAATAATCTTCAACGTTTCTGCTCGTAGACGGCTTTGGTCCAAGACTTGAACAAGGCCCATCAGTAGGCATAGTTCTGCCATCAGACCTGCGACATGTTACTTCTCGTGTCTGGGCCTCAGTAGATGTGCAAGATGCCCCTGGGTCTTGCCATTCTCCGGTATTCCAGGAAAAATTGCAGCCTGAATAGTCTTCGACTTCTTGTGTGCTATTCGGTCTTGCGGCTGAATTGCACCGTGCATCGTCTTCGACGTTGCCATCAAGGTCTCTCTCGCACCGAACTTCGCGTGTCTGAAGTTCCTTGTCCGTGCAGGATTCCGAACCTTCTTCCCATGCACCGGTTGTCCAGCTGTAGGTGCACGAAGAGTAATCGGGAACAGTCTGCGATCCTTGCGGACGTTCAGCTGGGTTACACAAGCTATCGGAAACGGTAGCATCATCAAGATCGCGCTCACATGTCACCGATCGGTTCTGTGTTTCTCCGGCCGTGCAATTTGCACCCGGATCCACGTATGGCCCAGTCGCCCATGTGTAAGTGCAGGTTTCAAAATCTTCGACAGTTCTTGTAGCTGGAGGCCTTCCAGTGCCACAAAGAGCTTCATTGTCCATTACTGCAGAGTCAAAATCTCGCAGACATTCGACCACTTGTGTCTGGACTTCTGCCAGTGAACAGCTTGGCCCTGGATCCTGAAAGCCACCAGCTTTCCACGAATAAGTGCATCCAGCATCAAAAAACGTAGGAGGAACGCGGTCATCTGGCCTTGGCCCTGCATCTCGACAGAAGCTGTCATTGACGACCTGACCGTCGCGCACACAGTCAACCGATCTGACCTGCTCGAAGGGCCCGCAAGCATTTGCAGGATTTATTTCGTTTCCGCTTCCATCGATTACGGTGAATGGGCTTACACGCCAATCAACACCTGCCGTTGAAACATTCAACGGTCGCCGCATGACTATTTTTTCATTGTCTTGCGCATACACAGGAACGGCATGAATAAGGGCAGATGCGCCCACACCTATCAAAAACGCTGCTCGCTTCATGGGGGGCCTCTAAATTCCGATTTGAGACGGGATCATAAAGGCACACTCGAAGCGTGTCTATTGCTGTTTTTGAATCAATTACGTTTTATCTCACACCCATTTGACTTTGCATTGCCATTGCACTTTGAGCGTTAATTTGGGATTGATCCCGGCCCTTGTCGCTGAAAATTGTGTTTTCGTTGATTTTTATAGCCGCAACTTCTGTTCCATTGACCCTATATGTTTCAGATACGCCGATAGATTTTATTGCATTTTTTATTTCTTCAGCGCCCATACCATTGTCTCTTGATGAGAAATAAGCTCCATAGGCTGCCAGCTTTGCAGATGCGAAAGAAGATCCAGCATCTATATTCTTGCCTTCTTTTGATTTTGGAACTGAGCCATTCATGGTGAAGTTTACCCATGTCTGCATTGTTGGATCATTTCTAAATGCCAGATCTGGATTGTCAGCGGCCACAGATATCGTTTCTTTGTATTTTGCAGGGTAGGCAGGGCCTCCAGCGACATTGCCTGCGCTTGCAAAAACTATCATGCCAAGAGATTTGCTCTCTTCCATGAACGATCGCATTCCTGCGCTATCATTACCATTGAACGCCGTGACGACGACTCGAACTCCGCGCTGCTTAAACCACTGCAAGGCCTCTTTGGCACCTTCCCAGTTTATTGCTATTCCGCGAGTTGATCCTTTACGTGAATTACGGGAATACAATGCGCTTCTCGTTGAACTCTGGTTTTCTTGAAAAATATTTGCCGAAAGTATTCGCAGACGCGCTTCCTGGTCTATTTTCCGAAATTGCCTTGTAAATGCGCTGACCATCATTTCTCCATGGTCAAGGCCTGACTCAGTGATCCATCGGGCTGAGTCTTTTTCCTTTTCGTTAAACTCCCTGTATTCAATTACCGTATTTTTGTCGGCAAATGTAAGTCCATCACCTTTTACGTCTAGGACGCCAACTATAACTTCATTATTATTCTGCGAAAGAGCTGGCGCTGATGAAGCCAATGCCAATCCAGCCAAAGCTTAACCAATCTCTTTCTTCATTTTTCATCCCTTAGATGCCGAGCGAGTTGGTGGTGCAAGTGTGCGAGAAAGTTTGCCTTGTAGTCGGATTTATCAAATATCTGCACGTATTCATTGCAGGAACAAATGATATCACAGCAAAACATTCATGCAAGCCATCACCTCTTACTCCATGTGCCCAGGTTGCTGAAGTGTATTGGTTATAGGCAGGTGGGACTGATGCCACGCAGTTGGTATTTGCTCCTTGTGCAACACATTGCTGGTGCGGAATAACAGCTTGCGATGGCGCTGCAGCCTGACACCATGCGGCATTAAGCGGAGGCAGTGCACAAGCCTGACTTTGTGTTGCTGGAATTCCTCGGTTGGTGCACTCCGATAGAGCGACGTTTCCAATGGAGCTTGCCGAGCAGGACTGCATTGTTCTGGTTTGCTGTCCATTATTACAAGCGCTCCATCCCGAGTAGCTTGCTGAAAAACTGCAACCACTGAGCTGAACCGAGGACTCGCTCTGCGAGGAAGGCATTCCGCGGCTTGTGCATTCAGAGCCTGAAACCGAGGCGCCATCACTTCTACGACAGACGGTCATGCTTCTGGTTCTGGTAGCGTTTGTAGAGCAACTTGAATTCCATCCGCTCCAGTTGCCGTATTCCGCTGAATATGAGCAACCGCCGAGCTGCGAGGAAGTATCAGTTTGAGTCAGAGGTATACCTCTGCTGCTGCACTCTGATCCTGCAACCGAAGCGCCATCGCTTCTGCGGCAAACCGTCATGTTTCTGGTTCTTTGCGCGCTAGTTGAGCACGTTGAGTTCCAGCCGCTCCAAGCGCCGTATTCGCCGCTATATGAACAGCCACCAAGCTGCGAGGACGTTTCAGTCTGAGTGCTTGGCATTCCTCTGCTGTTGCACTCTGTAGCCGAAACCGACGCCCCATCGCTTCTACGGCATACAGCCATAGTTCTTGTTCTTTGTGCGCTAGTCGAGCAGCTGGAGTTCCAGCCACTCCAGGGATTGTATTCTGCTGTATATGAGCATCCACTGAGAATAGCAGTCGATTCACTCTGTGTCAGAGGAATACCTCTGCTGCTACACTCTGTTCCTGCAACCGAAGTTCCATCGCTTCTGCGGCAGACACTAAGGCTCCGTGTTCTTGTAGCATTCGAAGAGCAGGTGGAATTATAGTTGCTCCATGCGCCATATTCACCTGAATATGAGCATCCACCAAACTGGCCTGATGTTTCAGTTTGGCTACTCGCTATGCCTCTGCTTGTGCACTCCGATCCAGCTACAGATGTCCCATCACTTCTGCGGCATACAGCAAGTGTTCGTGTTCTGGTGGCATTTGCTGAGCAACTTGAACTCCAGCCACTCCAGGCGCCATATTCAGGGCTGTATGAGCAGCTACTGAAAACCCCGCTTGTTTCCGAAGTTGCAGGCTGAGCGCTGGTGCAATTGCTGTTCGGAACTGTTGTTCCGTCCTGTCTCAAGCAGGTATTGGTTCTTGTTCTTGTAGCCGTTGCTGAGCAGGTATTGTTCCATGCGCTCCAAGCTCCCGACTGCCAAGTAAAGCTACATCCTGAATAATCGGCAACCTGCTGCGTTGTGGAAGGTTGAGTGCTTGTGCAAAAGGAATTTGCAACTGTTGTGCCATCACTTCTGCGGCAAGTATTAACACGGGTTTGAATCTCTGTTGCCGTGCAAGAATTACCAGGGTCCTGCCACGGACCTGTCTGCCATGAATAGCTGCAACCAGTGAAAACCCCGCTGGTTTCTGAAGTAGCGGGCTGAGCGCCCGTGCAGTTGCTGTTTGCAACAGTTGTTCCATCTCCACGCAAACAGGTGTTTGTTCTGGTCCTTGTGGCATTTGCCGAGCAAGTATTATTCCATGCACCCCAAGTTCCCGGTGTCCATGTGTAGCTGCAACCAGTGAACACAGCACTTGTTTCAGAAGTAGAAGGCTCGGGGTCAGTGCAATTGCTATCAGGAACAGTAGTTCCATCTTCTCTCAAGCAGGTGTTTGTTCTGGTTCGATTCGCAGTAGCTGAACAAGTATTATTCCATGCGCTCCATTCGCCTTCATCCCAACTGAATGTGCAACCTGAAAAGTCTTCGACATTTCGAGTGCTGCTTGGGCGCGATGCTGCATTGCATTGTGCATCATCCTCGATATTACTATCAAGATCTCTTTCACAGCGAACTTCACGTGTTTGGAGTTCATTGCTTGTGCAGGATTCTGATCCTTCTTCCCAATCGCCGGCCTTCCAGCTGTAAGTGCAAGAAGAGTAGTCAGGAACAGTTTGTGATCCCTCTGGGCGTGCACCAGCATCGCATAGTCCGTCTGATACTGTAGCGTCATCGAGATCGCGTTCACAGGTCACAGAACGGTTCTGTGTTTCGCCGGCCGTGCAGTTCGAACCTGGATCCACATATGGACCAGTTGCCCACGTATACGTGCAGGTCTCGAAATCCTCGACTGTTCTTGAAGCTGGCGGTCGACCGGTGCCGCAAAGAGCCTCGTTGTCCATTACTGCGGAATCAAAATCCCGCAGACACTCTACGACCTGAAGCTGAACTTCTGCCAGCGAACAACTTGGACCCGGATCCTGAAATCCCCCAGCATTCCATGAATAGGTGCAGCCAGCGTCAAAGAATGTTGGCGGGATCCTGTTGTCTGGCCGCGGCCCTACATCTCTACAAAAGCTGTCATTGACAACCTGCCCATCGCGGACGCAATCAACTGATCTGACTTGCTCAAACGGTCCGCAAGCAGTAGCTGGATTTACCTCATTCCCACTACCATCAATGACAGTAAAAGGACTTACGCGCCAGTCGACGCCAGCCGTTGAAACATTCAACGGGCGCCTCATGACTATTTTTTCGTTATCTTGGGCATACGCAGGAACGGCATTGACCAAGGCAGCTGCAGCCACACTTACCAATAAGATTGCACGATTCATGTGGACCCCTAAAAATATATTTATGAGCACATCATATGCGCTCTGATTTTTCGTGTCATCAGGATTCTATAGCTTTCTGTAAATTATTTTAGAAAGCAGAGGCTATCAACATTCTGCGATCGCTGGATCTGACTTCAGCTTGGCGTAAAGGCCTCTTATATATTCAGCCGTAATATCGATGGTCTTGCCTTCGTTTCTTTTGATTTCGCAAGTCAAAGCAGCCTGAAACGCACGTCTGTCGGAGGGAGCTATCTCTCCCATAGCCTCTTCAGCAGTCTGTCGTTTTTGCTCTACCTCGGATTTCTGTTCTTCAGGTTTTGCTTCTTCTGTGGTTTTTATTTCAACCGGAGCTTCTTCCTGAGCCGAATCACAACCAACAAGAGACAAGGCAAAAATTAGGAGGAATTTTTTTCTCACTGCAGGTTTTCCTTCTTTAGCTGAAGCGGTTCATCAGCGCCTGCGCCCTTGATCTTTCCAGACTTGTCTATGGTCCACGTGCTGTATTTTTCGAGCCTGGAATGAACACCTTCTCCTGCAACAGCAGTTCCCTTCATGATGTCCCCATCAATCGATGCCTTTCCGCTTGTCGTCTCTGCAACAGCTTCCTTGCCATCGACGATGGTTCTGACTTCGATTGAAACATCTCCGCCGGTGGTAACGTCCAACAGCAGGAATGCATCATCTCCGAGAGAACCCTTATCGGATCTCCATCGACCATTCATTCCAATCATAGTCATTTCGATTGGCTTTGCTGTTTCTGCAGCTTTAGGCTGAGCTGTCCCTTCACCTGGTGTAGCAGCAGGACTCGTCCCTCCTGTCGGAGTATCGTTTCCGACATCATCTCCGCAAGCTGTGAGCATTAGAACTGTTGCAGCGGCTGCCAATAGGCTGATTTTAGACTTGTGCACGTTGTTCTCCATGATTTGAGATGTGTTTTAGGACGGGTCCAGTGATTTTCAAACTGCTTAGAAAATGCTTCCGTGATTTTGGTAATCAGGCATTTTATCAAATCTGAAAGAAGAACCCTTTATATATTCAAGCACAGGATCTGAAAGTATGAATTTTCGTCGAAGATCGTGTGCTACTTTGGCTGTTGTCCCTGATCCTGCCATGGGGTCATAAACCGTCTGCCCTTCTTCTGTAGCCAGAAGAATTACTCGCTTGGGGATTTCCTCGGGAAATCTTGCAGGATGGACAGCTATATTGTTTTCGCGGCACCTTCTTGAGTAAACCCCGCCGCCGCCAACTCCGCCTGATATGATTAGATTGGAGGGAATTCGTCCTTCCTTGTTACGGGAAAAAGCATTTTCCTGAATGTCATATCCGCCCGGCCGACGTGATTCTTTCGTTGCCGATCGCTTTGCATCCGATCGAAGTTGAGCTTCGCTTCGTTCCGCATATGGCTCACGGGGCAGTCGATCGATATTCCATGAAGGCTTTTCTGTTTTTGATAGCAAAATGACATGCTCCATTGTGTTTCTGAGAGCCTGCTTACGCTTGATGGTCCATTCGATATTTCCAGCATTTTGGCGCAAATGGGACCAATCTAGAAGATGATTTTCCGCTAGATTGATGGTCGAATGGGAGCATGCAGAATCCCAACACCGTGTCGGCCCTAAAGAGCAAGCGAGGCGAGATCGCCGGTCGCGTGGATGCACTCCAGGATCAGCTTCGCCAAGTCCTGATCGACCTCGATCACGTCGACTGCACGATCCTTCTTTTCGATCCCGATGCAGAGCTGGACGAAATCAAGACGAAGCCGATGCCTCCGCGCCATCATGCGTTCAAGGGGCAGGTGACCCGTTCAATCTTGACCACGTTGAGGAAGTCGTCGGCGCCGCTGGATGGTCTGACCATTACGCTGCGTTTGATGGACGAGCGCGAACTGAATCAGTCCGACAAAAAGCTGGTGAAGACCATCCAGAAGCGTGTGGGAGCAGCCTTGAGGAATATGCGAGATCGCGGGTTGGTGAAGTCGGAGAAGGGCCACAAGGGACTGCTGATTTGGGATCTGAAGGGCGCAACACCTGATGTCTGAAGAGGTCATTGATCCCTGGAGCGCTCACGTTTCTCGCTTCGACATTCGCGACGCGCAACTCACTGGCATGAGGCCAGATGGCGAAGTGTTTGTTCGGCATGACCTAAGCCTAACGGTGCAGGAAGGCCGCTTTGAACACCTGAGCGAGGACGAGCAAGGGCAGCCGACACCTTCCCGCCTATGCTATGGCTGCACCATCCGAATTTCAGGGGCGGCGTCACCTGATTATTGGAGCGGGACCGATATGCAGATCGTCGTGACGGGCACGCATCAGAACGGCTGGCGCATCACTATCGTTGGCCAAGGTGCCATCGGTTTCGATGACGCTGGATCGGTCGGGATCGAGTTCGATCAGGCGCCGACAATGACCGTCTACGAGAAAGAAGGCGGAGATGGATAGGTCGGAAAGGGATGGGCCCACCGATGTCGGGAAGGGCCGTGAATCTTGTCTGATGAAGGTTGAGGCGCTTCTGCTTGGCGCCGTGATGCTTTACGGCATCTGGTCCCTTATCTCTTCATTCTTCTGATGCAACGGCGCGCGTGCTCTATTACCCTTTCACCAACGGGATGCGGGCATGGATGGTGCCAGTGATCACCAAGAACATGACGAAAGGGGCGATGCTGATCGCAGTCGCAATGATCGCGAGCTTCACTCGCTGATATTTCTCGCACACGATACGCGAGTTGCGCCAAACCTGTCCTAGCAGGTCGTTTCGAAGCGTTGCCTCGCTACAGTCGAGAAATTCCGCGATATAGTTCGATTCCGTTCGCTTCTGGATTTCCTTGAAGAAGATCAGGCTTTTCTCTCCTCCATTATCGTCGGGAAAGTTGGCACGGAACAGGTGGTAGTAAGACACGAGTAAGCCGATGAGCATTAGCGATCCAGGGATCGTGACATACCAGAGGAGCAAGTCGCCAGCGGAAACGTTTAGAGCCGCGATTATGAGAATGAGCGTGTTCACGCCGAAAAGGGCGTTGATCCTCGCTTCGATACGCGGAAAGAACCCCAGGACCCGATCAAGTTGACGCTGAATGATATCGATGTCCTTCATCCCTTTTCCTCCCCATCCATTGCGGCCTGATCTTCATGCGCAGCCAGGGGGCATCCCCGCATCGTTCTGCAGCATTTCTCGCCGCTAGCGATGACGTCCTGCCAATATTGCTTCAGCGCTTTTCGCCGGAGGTGTTCGGCATAGGCCAGATCAACCAGTATCTGCCGTTTGTCGCAATCGGCGCGGAGCGTCCTGACCATGCGTCCCCGTGCACGCCTCTTGCATTTTCGCGGACACAGAGCGCGGCCGTTGATGAGCCGCCCCTTCTTGCCGAAGACATGCAGCTTGCGGTCGGTGATCCAGCTCGGCTCGCCCAGCCGCGCCAGCTCATACTCCTCTAGTATACCGGCTTCGCGGGCGAGGGACAGCGCGCGCTCATGATGCTTCCCTGCGCTGCCGTGATCTAAGGCCTGTTTTACGGGCCAAATTCGCGTGAGCTCTGCTACGCCTTGGCATACAAGGAACTGTTCGAGCCGGGTCCACCACTGTCGAGCGACAGCCGGCGAGTGCACCTCAAGGGTATGGAGGCCCACGCAAAACGTCATATCGCCCTGGATGTGTCGTTCTGCGCATCTAGCAGGAAGGTCTGTTCCGGGGTTCTCCTCACGCACCCGTGGATCGCGAGGACCGGCTATGCGCAGATGTAGTCCGTCCTGTGCCCACGGCGTTTTAGGGACGCGAGCACGACCGACGATAAGCTGCCTGTTGGCTTTTTCTATGGAGAACCAGGCTGGACGGCTGTCAGCCAGGTGCAGAACGGCTGGCTTCACCTTTTCGCATGCGCCCGCATCGGCGGAGCGGGGTCGACTTCATGTGCCATCATTGGTTCACCATCGACACCGGTGTTGATGTAGGGCGAAGACATAACTCCGAGCATGATTTCCGCAGTGTGCGCATTGAGGTTCTGAATGATGCGCTCGCTGCCAAAGGCCTCGCGGATGTTTGCGGGCGATTTCTGGCGTGCATTCTCGCCAATCGCTGTTTCTACACCGTTGCACCGCCGCTGCTCCGATTCGGAAACGCAGGTCGCCCGGCTGGCAGCTGCGCGAACACTGGCATCGCCGCGTAGACCGAGCCGACAGATGGGTGTGGTGCCGTAATCGATGCCGATGGCAAGGCCGAGGTCCTCGATTCCAGGCAGCATTTCGCGACACAGTTCGAACGAGGAGCGAAGACCGGCTGCAGCATCCACCGACTTCTTCATCGTATCCATTGCATTCGTCTCTGCCTTGCTTCCTTCCGCGAGCAGGCCATGGACGCAATCCCCGATGTAGCGAACCTTCCTGCCGCCGAAATCGTCGCGCAAAACCGCGCCCATCTCCGCGCGAATTACGTGCAAATTCGCCACAGCTTCGGCGATTCCGCCGGTCGCGATGGCATTATCGATGTATGCCGTGAAGTTGTCGACGTCGGCGAAGATCGATGCCAGTTCCATCCGTATCGCATTGCTCGGAGGATGGTCGGCGTAGACCAGGCCCTTGAGCGGCGGCTCCTTGTGATGGAAACGGAAGACCGCTTCGCCACTGTCTGACTTGTTGCGCGCTTCGAGACTTTCGAGGACCGCCGCATAAGCTTTTTCGAGCCTGTCGTTGGCGCTCTGCCGAACGCCTGCTGTGATTATTTCATCGCCAAGATAGCGACGTTCGATCTCTTCGTTGAGGAACACGCTCTTGGCGAGCGGTTCGGCCACTTGCCCGATCGCGGAGGCCGCTCGTGGGCTCAGATTCAGGCCTTCATCTGTTCCGTCCGCGAGCTTGGCCGCGTGATTCGCTGGGCTGCCGATGAAGAGCGGTTCGCGTTCACCGCGCCGACCGGAATCAATGGCGACAGCGGGTCCACTGTCGATGCCGATGCAGACACCCGTCTTGAAATTCGGATGCTTGTCGCCGAGCCTCTCGACCATCTCACGAAACGCAGCGGAGAAAGCCACGGCAACCCGAACACGCTCGCCCTCGTTCTCGGCCCCTTCAGGAGCGAGGACCACGGCATGCAGCCTCGAGCCGTGGAAATCGACCCGCTGCATTTCGAATTCGTCGATGAGTTCGTCACAGCCCTGGTAATGAGCATGGAGAAACTCCAGGGCCCGCTTATGGCTTGCCTCCGTTTCCCGTCCTGCGTCGGTCAGGACATCGTTGAAGTCGATAAGATTAGCGTAGACGTGAACGGCATCCGTGGTGATTGCCCTATTGCGCGGGATATCGACCAGTGCGGCACGGACCGATGCGTCGGCGGCCATACCCTTCTGCACCCTAGCCTCAGTGAGGAAAGTGCGAAAGTCTTCGACCTTGATGTCGCCTTCCGGCACGCTGTTCATGAAATCCCGAATTCTGTTCCGGGCACGATCCTCGTTCCACGCCATCTTCTGCAGCCTCCCAGTTGATCGCGAATCACCGAATGGCTGCGACCTATTGACCGGTGGAACGTTAGCAGAACATTGAGGTTTTATCCAGCCTTACGCGATGTGCGATGCGAGTCCTGTGGATTTCTGACAACCAGCACGTTCTCAGCCGTTGAATGGGCCCAGATCTGCGATGTGGTCGCGCAGCATGTTGCAAGCCGGCGCCATAATCGCCGCGGCATCCTTCCCTGGCTCGTAGCTGTAGGGAATGGTCGTTATGCCGGTCAGATCACTCGGTAGTCTTACCTTCTCCTCGCGCGGTTCCATCAGGATGGCCCGCTTGCGTCCAAGGCGCCCCATGAAGAGCCCCAGCTCGAAGATCACGTTATCACGGGGGGCGGGCCATTTTTGGTCGCGAACCAGGGTGACATCGTCTGTGTGGGCGATCGCGATTGCGAAATCAGAATCGTCGACCTCGGTCTCCAGGGAATCCAGCGCGTAGCTTGCCACTTTGAAGACATCGTTCGTCCAGAGGCGGACCACGAAATCGTCATGCGCAAAGGCGTTTTCGATTATGCGCGCTACCGCCAGGGCTTCCACCGAGCAGATGATGAAGACCCGAACCTTCTCGCGGTGCTGCCCAACCTGCTTGTTTCGCTCAAGCAGGCGACGGGCCAAGGTCCTGGCTATGACCCGGTAGATGTCGGAATGCCTCGATGCGATGTCGCATATGTCTGCGTAGCTGAGCTTCGCCACCAGAGCGGCCTCTTTCGCGACGACGTCTGCCGATCGCCGCTGCGAGGGTTCGACTACGACCATCTCGCCGACATGGTCACCCCTGCCGCGTGAAGCGACTTCACGGCCGTTTATGATGATACCGAAGTTGCCCGCCATGATCAGATAGAGATCATTGTCGTCTCCACCTTGCCTTATGATCGCTTCGCCCTCGGTAACCCCGAGCATCTCGGCCCTGTCGGCGAGTTCCTCGGCGAGTTCGCGATTTCCGCTCACAATCTGTTGCTGCAGCATGGCGTCAATCCGATTGGCGCGGCCTGCGTCGCCCTGAAAGCGTTCGGTCAATCTGCTCACGTGAAAGCCCTCCAGTAGGTCGAGGAATAGATTTCCTCATCGTTATGTTGGGACCATTTCCATTTGTGCCAGATGTTCTCGCCTTGGCTGCCAAGCTTTTGAGGGTCCTTGAGCCCGTCATAGACCCGCTTCGTTATCCAGGTCGCCTTGTCCGCGCTCAGTGATGTCAACTTGGCTGCGAGATTGGCTGCGATGCCGATCCACACGAGGTCATTATCGCCCCGCACACCAGTGCGTGCAGCGCGTATTTCGGAAGTATCGATCCCGACGACGTGCCGAATCTCGGAATCGTGTTTCCAGTGCTTCTTCATCCCGGTCTTGAGGTAGTTCTTGACCGCGTAGTTGATCTCCAAAGCGCAACTGACCGCCTGGTTGCGCTGGCTGCTGGATATAAAGATTCCCATCACCCGGTCGCCGTCGTATGAGACGATCTTCCCGCCGTGCTGCCGGATCAGCCGCGATGCCGTGTAGAGGAACGTCTTGTAGACCTCGCCGGCGAATTGCCATTTCTTCGTCGCCACGAGATCCGTGGACTGGTCGAGATCCGCATATAGGATGGTGGCCTTTTCGAACCGAACCGCGTCGTTGGCTAGTTTCAGATCGCTGGCATTCGGAACCACCTGTCCGTCGCGCACGCTCCACTTGGAGCCGAAGGTGTCGGCCGCGTTCTTCTTGATATCGTCCGCAACGCTCACGCTGTTCCAATCCTTTGTCGAATTTTACACCTTCGGCGTTCGCTCGACGATGCCATCATCGTCGATGTCGTAACGATACAGGTGGAGCTTGCGGGTCGAGATTAGCCTAATGGCCTGCTCCACCGACGAGGGTGAGACTAGGAACCACTCCCGCGGGTCGACCTTGCGTCCGAAGCGGTCAGGTAAATGCACATCGACGCAGGCCGCTGAGAAGAACCGGTGTAGCAGCCCCTCTATTTTCTTGGGTGGGACGCCCCGAGTGTCATATTCATCGACGAGCTCCGCTTTCGACATGAGAAAGGTCGGATCGTTGTCGGCAGCGCTGAGCCTGCCTGCAGCTGATCCGGTGGTGGAACCGACCTTTACCATGTGGCTTTTCAGATCAGCCAGTGCTGGGTCTTCGGAGAGGGTTCTGGCGACATAGATGCGCCCGGTCACCGGAGCGGCCTGACCGTCGAACAGCGGGCCGGCTTGTGGTGACAGAACGCGGCGGCTGTTGTCGGCGCGGTAGAGTGCCTTACCGAAGGACCGCAGCAGATGACCGCTCTCGGTTCCGTTGTCATAGATGATGCGCAGCCTCGCGTCCTTCTGGTCACCCTTGGTTCGCGTCATCCAGGCGCCCACTTCGGCAATGTAAGCAAGCTGACCGTCGAGGATGAACATATCTCCGGCAGCGATCTGGTATGTGGAGCTGGTAGGCACGGTAGAGCGGACACCGGAGGCAATGTCCGCAATGGCCTCGTCGAAAATAGGAGCGAATTTTTCGAATTCGGCGCACGGCGTCCTTTCGGCGATCATATCCGCCTCGGCCTTCGGGACAGGAGCTGGCGTGGCCCGGAATTCGAAGATGTGATCATCGGGCGTGGCCAGAAGATCGTCATCGTCCGCGATGAGTTCATCTAGGCTGGCCGGCACTTGATCCATTCGCCCTGCGCTTTGTTGTAGTAGCCCGTATTGATCTAGATCCCGAAGGGCGCTGACCTTATTCTCATCTTCTCGGAAGGCATTGAGCCGAACGCCTAGCCGCATTTCCTCCGGTGATCGGGACGCGGAGTCTGGAGGACGCCCATGGCGTTCTCGGAACGACACGATCTCGAGGAACAGCCGCGCCTGATCGTCCGCCTGGGTCGCGGCCTTCTTGACCTCGGGAACGAACAGGTCATCCTTCGCGGCGATGAGCTCGTCGAGCTTCTCGTAGAACAGGTCAGCCGAGCGAGACATCAGGCTGCTTCATCCCGTTCCTTTTCCTTCTGACGCCGGATCGCAGCCGCCCTAATCCATGCCAGAGACTCAGCCATCCGCTTCTCGATCGGATCGGGCGAATTGATGTTCGGCTCCTTTCCGTGCTGTTCCTTGAACGCACGGATGCGCGGCACTTGTGCCAGAGCTTCGGCTTCGCTGATTGTGATCTTGGTCTCGGCGAGCGTCTGGTGGATACGTCGCAAGACAGATTCGCCGAGCGACTTCGACAGTATTTCGTAGGATTGCTGGAACGGGTTCACCTGGTCGATCAGATCGATGCTGAGTTCGGGCATCGTGATGAACTTTGAAGTCAGCTTCAGAAGCTGCGCATGCGCCTTCTGGCCATCGGTCGCATCATCGTCCTCCGACGAGGCCTGGCCTGTCTCGCGGTTCGCCTGTGTGAGCTGGGCCAGAACCGCACGTCGTGCAACGACATTCTGGCGGATTGCTTCGATGTCGTCCTCGTTATCCGCGATGTCGGGATAGCGCTTGGCGATGAGGTCAGGGATCAGATGTTGATTGATCGTCTCGGCCGGGAACTCGTCGGGGATGAGGCTGGCGCGCATGACCTGATTGTCCTGCAGGACCGCTGCCATGAGATCGGTCATATCCGTCTGAATGATTTCCTCGGCACGCTTGCTGGTCGGCTCCTTCAAGCCCGTCACTTCGATGGTGGGCTCCGGCTCGAGCAGGTCGATCCGGGTAGAGGGCCGCGCGACGCCATCGAAACGATCGTCCGATGCCTTGGTCTTGAAGTTGAAATTGGGAGCGAGCACCTGCTCCATGAGTAGCGAGCAGGCGATCGCCTTGAGCATATCATTGACCGCTGTGCGCACGACCTCGTCGGCGGTATCTGGTTCCGCGATCAGATTGGTGAATTGTGCATGGCTCTTGCCCGGGGCGTCGCGTGTCGCTCGCCCAATGATCTGGACGACCTCGGTGAGCGAACCACGATAGCCGATGGTCAGCGCATGCTCGCACCAGATCCAGTCGAAGCCCTCTTTGGCCATGCCCAGCGCGATGACAATGTCGAGGTCATCCTTTTCCTCCACGCTCCGGAGGCCGTTAAGCACCTTCTGCTGTGTGTCGGGGGTTACGAGATCGGCGATCTTGAGGATGCGACCATCGGACGTCCGAAGATGTTGGAACCCGGTGACGGGATCGATCTCCACGACATCCCCGAGCACATCGAGGATGCTGTTCATCTCCTTGATCTTGTCGCCGAGCGCCGCTTGCGAGTTGACGTTGGGTATGTGGATGATCGTTTTCTTCGTCGGGTCCAGGACCTCGCCGATCGCGCTTAGATAGCTCCCGTGGTAGAAGTGGTAGCCAATCCCGAGCGTCTTGAGATGCTCGTAACCGGACAGCTGCTCGTAGTAGGTGTAGGTAACCCGGGTGAACTTCTCCTCGTCCTCGGGCCGGAGGACGGGAACTTGGTCGCCACGGAAGTAGGACCCGGTCATCGCCACGAGGTGGGCCGACCCTTCGCTCATCACTGAGCGGACGAGCTCACCGAGGCGATTGTCGGCGTCGGCCGAGACATGGTGGAACTCGTCCACCGCGAGCAGGCAACCGTGGAAGGCAGCGATTCCCGCATCGCTTTCCATGATCCGATCGAAGGCATGACGCAGGGTCGAATGCGTGCAGACGATGATCTCGTCGTCGCTTTCCATGAAGCGGAGGAATGCGTTGATCTTGCCGCCTTCGCCCCCGAGCATATCGCACAGGTTGTTGCGTGGTGACACTGTCCAGTCATGGTCGAAGCCGTGCTGAGTGAGGCTGGTCGACCGGAACGAGTTGCCGATCGATTTCTCCGGCACCGCCACGATGACCTTACGGATGCCCTGATTGTAGAGCTTGTCGAGCCCGAGGAACATGAGCGCGCGGCTCTTGCCCGAAGCCGGCGGCGACTTGATCAGAAGATACTGGGAGTTTCGAGCATCGTAGGCGCGGGCCTGCATTGCGCGCATGCCCATATCGTTCGTCGACTTGCTGGCGCCGGTGGCGCCGTATTCGACAGTGATGAAATCGGGCATGCTACTCTCCGGTTCAGGCGGCTTTTGCCGCTTTCTTGGTCATACGGGCGTAAAGCTTGAACAGGTGCTCGAGGCGCTCAGTATCGTCCTTAAATTGACGTCCGATATAGATTGTCTCGAGATAGTCATCGAGGTTCCGGTGGGCTTGAAGAAGGTCGTCCGGCATTGTCTTAGGATTATATAGCCAACCCAAGGTTTTGCCGTCGGCTACGTAAGGCTCTCTCGTCCGGACGATGCCAAGTGCATGTTCCTCAAGGTTCACTTTCTGCTCGTGGGAGAGTGATGGCATCGGAAAGTTGTTGTAGACCAGTGTGTTAGAATACCGATAATCGCTCTTCAGTCTTCCACCGACTGTAGCGAGCCAGACCGCATGAATTCTTGTCGACAGGACTGAAAGAAGCCACGTTGGCGGATCGTAAATTGCCAAAGCCGCATCATTGATAATGACTGTCTCCGAAAGAAAGCCGCAAGGCAGGTAAAGCCTATTTTCAGAAGAGACACGAGGGACGATTATCGCAGGCTTTCCGTAATCTTGGATCTGAATGAAGCGATGCGCAGTGTCAGCCTTAGCCCGCGTGGTGGGAGCTTTAGCCTGCAGACGAAAAGCACGACTCGCAGCTACTCGCTCTGCGATTAAAGGAATTGATAAAGCTTCGTCGAAGTCAGCATCTTCAATCCACAGACAGTATCTTTCCTTGCTCTGGAGGTAATCCTTGGAGCCATAATACCGTTTTATAAACTTGGAGGAATCTGGATTCCTATCTCGCATTTCACGAGCCTCGTCGGGTGTCAGTATCAGACCCCCTCCATCAGATGCCATATTGCCTTTTTCCATCCGAGGCAGGCCGCTAAGATTTAAGGATGAACGACCCACCCAGACGGTGTCCATCTCAATAAGATACGGACCGATGTTTCTTACTTGTCTGGAGCTATCGTGAGATATGACGCGCCTATTGATATTCGATCTTGGGGAGATCGCAACGATTACACATATTACAGCGGCATTCTTAGCCGCATTGTTTCGCCATTTGAACGCTTCATGAGCGAATAGAACCTGGCTACCATGGTCAAAGACTGCCGGCCATAACAAGGCGACCTGTTCACCTTGCGCGATGCTGTTGGTTGCGACGAACGCTGACTCTGCGCCAGACCTTTCGCCATATTCTGCTGCTTTTAGGAACCATCCAGCTACATAGTCTAAATTTTTATAGTTGACCTTGTAGGGGGTAAAAACCGCTCGCAGATCGCTTTTTTGCTCGGGCGTCTGCATGCTGCTGCCAAGATAGGGTGGATTTCCAACGACGTAAATTTCAGCCTCTTTCTCTCGAGGACACACCTCTGACCAGTCGACGCGCAGAGCATTACCAACAACGATGCTGCCTGCATCCGTAAGCGGCAGTGCCGGCGTCGGCGCCGAGCAGATCTCGTCCAGCTTGCGGTTCATCTGATATTGCGAAATCCACAGCGACAGCTTGGCGGTCTCGCAGGCGAAATCAACCGGGTCGATGCCATAGAAGTTGCTGATCTTGATGCCGGTCTGGTAATCGGCCAGTTGCAACTGACCCTTGCGTTTTACGTCACGCATGCGCCGGAAAGCCTCGGTCTCGATCAGCCGCAGCTCCCGATAGGCGATGATCAGGAAATTGCCCGATCCGCATGCGGGGTCGAACACGCGGATGCGCGAAATGCGCTCGACCAGCTTCTCGAGCGCCTTCACGTTGTCGCCGGCGGCAGTGAGCTGTTCACGAAGGGAGCCAAGGAACAACGGCTCCAGAACCTTCATGATGTTGGGCACGGAGGTGTAGTGCATGCCGAAGTCGGCGCGCATATCGGTCTGCACGATGGCCTGGATCATCGAGCCGAAGATATCGGCATGGATCTGGTCCCAGTGCAGCTCTGCCGCCTCGAGCAGCAGTCGCCGGGCTTTCCGGTTGAATTCGGGTATCTCGGTGTGATCGCGGAAAAGCCCGCCATTCACATAGGGGAAGTCGGCTGCGATACGCTGCGAGCGGACTCCTTGATCGGCCCGGGCGTCCTTGTCGGCCAAGTCGAGGGCAAGGAACACATCCTCGATGACGCGCTTGGTGTCCGATCCATCGACCTTCATCGCTTCGCGACGGAGGGTGTTGAGGAACAGCTTGTCGGTGAAGATGCCTGTGTCTTCTGCGAACATGCAGAACAGTAGCCGTGTCATGAACAGGTTGAGGTCGTGGACCTTGTCTGCGCCCCAGGTCGGATTGGCATCACGGATGGCGTCGTGGAACTTGGCCATGTGCCTCGCGGCCTTGACGTCGGCGGCAGTCTCAGGGGCAGGCTTGAACCGCTCCACGCCGAACATCGGAAGCAGGAAGTCGTAGTTGACCGGGAGCTCGGCCAGCTTATCGAAGCTGGGGGTCTCGTCGTTCTTGAGATCGACGGCGAGAAATTCGTCACCGTCCGTGCTCATCACGAACCGAGGCGCATTCTTCGCAGAGCGCCCCTTCTTACCGACCAGCGAAGCCTTCAACGAAGTGACTGTATCCTGGACTTCGCCCTTCTGCGCCGCGCGGTAGAGGAGCTTTTTGGGCCAAAGAATGTCGGCGTCCACGAGCCCTTCGGGATGCTTCATCCTCAGCTTGTTGACCTCGTTCCTGGAAGCCTCGTAGGCCTCCATCAGCCTGAAGGGAAACTCGTGCAGCGAGCAGTTTTCCGCCGACACGTCGGCAACCAGCAGATCCAGCTGCTTCTCGATTTCGATTGTGTTCATGATTCGCGCGCGCGGGTCCGTTTGGCCAAGGTCTGAGCGCCGTGAGCGTCGGCAGCTATTTGCGATACTTCGTCTGCCTTCGGGATTGGCAGCAGGTCGGTGCCAATGGCGACCATACACTGCGCAAAGAAAGAGGCGGTGAACCGCCCACGGGCCACCTTGTTACGCAGATTGGCTACGTTGTCGCTCACCCCGATGGCAGCGAGCTTATCGACCAGAACTTCGTAAGAGACCCCCTTACGCATCATTTCAGCGCGCAGGAGGTTCTTCACCAATTGGTCCCACGCGGCTTCGTCTATCTGTTCGATTTCCTTCATATGGCCGTTATAGGACGCACAAGTTCCAAACGGCAAGCGTCGGCAGTTATGTGCACCACCACAGACGATGATATTGCTGGTTGACAGGCCACGTGGCACCATCGTATATGGTGGTGTAGGCAACGTCAAACGGTGGTCCTTGGGTCAACACTTTCTCCTCTCAGCGCGCTACCGCGATCTCCCGATCGCAAAGATCGCGCGCCTGAGCGAGGCAGAGGCCTACGATATCTTCCTGCATGCTCGATGGATGGATGGGGTGCCGAAGTGTCCCGAATGCGATTCAGGGGCATGGACGCTGGGCGATCACTCCTGTCCCGGCGACAAGCGCCAGTTCCGCTGCAAGAGCAATCCGTGCAGGAAGAAATTCTCTGTCACGAGCGGAACGCTGCTTCACAGCCGGAAGAAGGACTTCGTGACGATCCTGGTTGCCATCAGGTTGTTCATTTCGGGCGCGAAGGGGATCTCGTCGATTCAGCTGGGCGCTGATGGCGACATGGCTATCAAGACCGCATGGGTCCTCGCTCACAAGATGCGCGAGGCGCAGATCAAGAACCAACTGGGCCGGCAGCTTTCGGGCATAGTAGAGATCGATGGCTCTACCTATGGTGGCTACTATCACCAGGTGAACGAGAAGTCGGAGCGCATCGACCGGCGTAAACTCGGGAACATCACCGGCAAGGAGATGTCGGTGGTCGTGGCGCGCGAACGTAGCACGAAGGATCGGGTTGGTCTGAGTGTTTGCACCGTCGTGCCGCACGAGGCAGATTCACGTCCCTTCATCGTGGACAGCGTCGACCGCTTCGCCAAGGTCTATGCGGACGATGGCAGCCATTGGGATGCGCTGGCGGCGGCTTTCGACATAGATCAGGTCAACCATTCCCAGCGCTATTATGACAAGGGCATCTGCACGAACCAGGCGGAGAGCTACTTTTCGCGCGTCGATCGGATGGAGATGGGAACGCACCATCATATCGCCGGGGATTACCTGTGGGGCTACGCCTGCGATGCGGTGTGGCGCGAGGACAAGCGCAGGGACACCCAGAGGGAGCGGTTCCAGTCGATCCTGATCGGTCTGCTCGGCAATCCCGTTTCCCGCACGATGAAGGGATACTGGCAACGCCATCTGGAAGTGGCTTCGGAAGAGCCCAACCTCGAAGCAGAGCTGCTGGTCGAGGATGAGAACCTTGCCGATGATGAGGCCGAAGGCATGAGCCAGAAGGACATCATCGCGTTGTTCGGCCGGGACGCTCTGCCTGCTCAGCGCAGGCAGCCGGGTGGAAGGCAATGGAAGGCGCGGAAGCCGTTCGTCCCGAAGAAGCCGGATATCAGGCCCAAACCGTGGTCGGAGTTCCAGCAGCCGCGAGGCCTGCCTTCGTTCATTCCGTAGCCTTGTGCTGAATGCCGGCCGAGTGTCAGCATTAACGCGATGATGACCATGCGGATGCCATCTGTCGCCGCATGAACTTGATTCGACTATTTCTGGCGGCGTTTCTTCTGGTTGCCTGCGTGTCCTCACCCGCACACGCTGTAACTACGCAGTCTGACGCCGCTCCTTCAGAGAATGCCGTAAGTAGCAGAAGCCCAGACGTAGGTGACGGAGCCCAGCCAGCTTCCAAGGCCGACGACGGCGAGGACGACAAAAACCCAAGCCGCCGGACCGTCAACGGCCAAAGATTTATCGATACAGACCTTGAATGGCCGATACAGAGGCCATGCCGCGAGGGTGAGGAAGATCGCTACAGTGATCTGTGTGCTCAGTGGCACGCCGCTAAAGGCTCCCAAAAATCGGCGTTCTACGCGTTTTGGGGTGTATTGATCGGAATTGCTAGCACTGTGATCTTGGTTGTCACGCTCATATTCGTGAAGCGTGGCACCGATGCTGCGGTGAATGCTGTCGCCGTTGCTACCGATGCCCAGAAACTTCAGCGCGCCGAATTCCAGCAACGAATGCGCCCTCGATGTGCGGTAATCGGAATCAGCCTGGTCGAAGACTGGGCGGCGAGCGTGAAAGCTGGCAGTCCTATCCCTATGCGGATACAGCTCGAGAATCTCGGCAGCACCACTGGTCGCCATCTCTCTCTGCTTCTCGATGGCATTGCGTTTCTCGCCCTTGATGGCACCGAAGTCTGGAGCGAAAAGCGCATAATTCCCCTCGCTCCTTTGCGTGCTGGACAACAACGTGAGGAGCTCATGCTGATTGAGCATACCGCGGCTGGATCCGAGATTCATGGGGTCGAGGTAAGGGGTCGCATTGGATCCATTTCCGACAAGGTCGGCGAGGAGCCGGGGCTTTCCTTCATTGAGTATTTCGTATGGCGTGAGAACTCGCTCCATCGTGGCAGCCCTGACTTGGTCGAGCGGCCACATGAGAAAGACCCCGAGCATTGATACGATCACGACCGTGATCTGAAGCTTCCGAGCTCTTGGTGTAGAAATTTCCTTTTCCATATTCCGTCTCCTTCGAAGACGGCAACACGGGTCGGGCTGTAGGCTCGCGATTATCGCGCGCCGTCAAAAATCGCGTAAGTTTCGCTAAGGGGCGATGGCGGATGTCCGAAATTTTCTAGGGGTAGGCTCGCCTACCCCTAGAAAACCCCTCCTCATGAGAAAGAGGTCCTATTGGTCCCCTCTGCGCTAAAATGCTGGAGTTCCAGCGCCCGGTGCTCGATTCGCTGCGCCAGCCGCTGGAGACGGGCAAGGTCGACGTCGCGCGGGCCAATGCGCATGTCAGCTTTCCCGCGCGGGTGCAGTTGATTGCGGCGATGAACCCATGCCGCTGCGGCCATCTTGGCGATCCCTCGCTCGCGTGCAGCCGCGCGCCCAAGTGCGCCGCCGATTACCAGAGCAAGGTCAGCGGGCCGATGCTCGACCGGATCGACCTGCATGTCGAGGTCGAGCCTGTCAGCGCAGCCGACCTCGCGCTGCCGCCGCCCGCAGAAGGCAGCGCGCAGGTCGCCGCGCGGGTCGCCGCGGCGCGCGAAGTGCAGGGCGCACGCGGGGCAGAGGCAGGCGTGCGCACCAATGCCGAGCTGGACGGCGAGATGCTGGAACGCTTCGCCACGCCCGACGAGGCGGGGCGCGCGCTGCTGATGCAGGCGGCGGAGCGAATGCGGCTTTCGGCGCGCAGCTACGTCCGGATGCTGCGGGTCGCGCGCACGATCGCGGACCTCGCCGGCGCGGAGCAGATCGGCCGCGTCCACGTGGCCGAGGCGCTGAGCTACCGGCGGCAGGCACCGCGGGCCTGACACACCTGACACAGTGTCCAAGGGGTAAAAACCTGCGAGGCCGAGAGCGCGGACTTGGCCGAGAGGTCAGGGGGGCGGATCGACGGTTTGAAAGAGCGGCGTGCGGGTTAGCGTGGTGGGCGTGAGTAGGACAGCGGCGATGTAGCCGCACCGATACCGCAGACGCTCATAAGAGTTCTCGGTGTATCCGATGTCCAGAGGAGCGGAGTTTTCCGACCGGTCGAAGTTGGTAGGAACACGCTCCACATATTTGTTCGCAGGAAGAATGCGCTGAGGGACCAGCGGCTCCCCCTACACCAGCTCATCCAGAAACAGAGCCATCAGCATCGCCTGGCTGGTCACCCCGGCCTTGGCGTAGACTTGGCTGAGCTGCGAGCGCACGGTGCCTTCCTTCGCGTCGCGCAGGCGGGCGATTTCGGCAATGTTGCAGCCCTTCAGTGCGAAAGTCGCGATGTCGGCTTCCGATGGAGTCAGGCGCCATTGTGCGAAGCGTGCCTTGAGCAGATCGGACAGGGCTCCGCGTGCAATGCCCAGCGCCTGCTCCTGCCGGGCCGAACGCTGCAGGGTCTTGCGCAGGACGTAGCCCCCCAGCCCGACCGCAAGAAACAGGGCGACCGCGACCAGGCATTCCAGCAGCACCTCGCCCAGCGAACCTTTGCCTGCCAGTTCCAGCCAGTCGGCCACCCCGTCGATCACGAAATAAAGCGCGGCGGCGAGCTGGATCGCCACGATGGCGAGCGGGGCGACAGCCTCTTTCGGCAGGGCTTGGCTGGTCATTCTGGACGGTGCGCTTTCGCTTGATCGGGTGGCTGTAAGCGCCTGCTTATGGCCGCTGGGTGCGCCCCACACTAGCTCGCGCTCAACACGCAGCAAGAGAAACGCCATGACCAACGAACACGATCTCACGCGGGAGACACTGTCGAAAGTGCCCGCCGTCACTCTGGGCTTCTGGATCATCAAGATCCTTGCGACCACGCTGGGGGAGACCGGGGGCGATACCCTCTCGATGACATTCAATCTCGGCTACCTGCTCAGCACGGCGATCTTCGTGGTGCCGCTGGTCGCCCTGATCATCTGGCAGGTGCGCGCGCGCGCTTTCCACCCCGCGCTGTACTGGGCAACGATCATCGCTTCGACCACCGCAGGAACTACCATGGCCGACTTCGCCACCCGATCCATCGGTATCGGCTATCCCGGCGGTGCCAGCCTGCTGTTCGCGCTGGTTCTGGCCAGCCTGCTGGTCTGGCACCGCACGATTGGCACGGTTTCGGTCAACCGCATCGCTAGCCCGCGCGCGGAAACGTTCTACTGGATCACCATCACCTTCTCGCAGACGCTGGGCACCGCGCTGGGCGACTGGGCGGCAGACACGGGCGGGCTGGGGTATCTGGGCGGGGCGGCGCTGTTCGGTGGCGCGCTGCTGGTGCTGGCGGTGCTGTACCTGACGACCAACGCCAATCGCGTGGCGTTGTTCTGGGCGGCCTTTGTGCTGACCCGACCGCTGGGGGCGACCGTGGGCGACTTCCTCGACAAGCCGTTGGCAGATGGCGGACTGGCACTGAGTCGCCCGATCGCTTCGCTGGTGCTGCTGGCAGCCGTAGCCGTGCTGGTCTGGCTGATCCCGCAGCGTGCGGGATCGCATCCGGGCGACGATCCGCAAGCCGGAAGCGAGAAACATGGGCGAGCAATCAGGCCCCAATAGCCTCTGGCCACCCCCGGCAACTCCCTGCCATGCGCAGCGACCTGCGTATCCGGCAAGTCGTCTGTCTCGAACGCCCCCCTTCGTCAAATCAGCCCCGCCGTAAACGCCAGATACACCGCATAGACCAGCACCAGGCACAGGCCCTCCACCCGCGATAGGCGTGCGCCGGTGAAGGCCAGCACCATCGCCAGCAGCGAGACGCCGACCAGCACTGGCAGATCCAGCCGCGCGATGGTGTCCGGCACCGGCGTGGGCGAAATGATCCCCGTGACGCCGCCGATGAAGAACACGTTGTAGATGTTCGAGCCGAGCACATTGCCCAGCGCCACCTCCGACTGCTTGCGGATCGCCGCGACGGCTGACGTCACCAGCTCGGGCAGCGAGGTACCGATCGCCACGATGGTCAGGCCGACCAGCGTTTCCGACATCCCGAACTCGATCGCCAGATCGACCGCCGCATCGACCAGCAGCGTGCCCCCGCCGACGATGCAGCCCAGCCCCGCCAGCAGGAAGGCGAGCGACACGGCCCAGCCCGTGCCCCGCTCGGCCTCCGCGCTCAGCGCCGGGTCGATATTCTCCAGCGCCACCGCCTTGTCGAACGCCGCACTGTGCTGGGCTGCGGCGCGGCGCTCCTGCCGGTAAGCCAGCACGAGATAGCAGATCATCATGGCGACCAGCGCGATCCCCGCGATGCGGCCCAGCCCGGTGGTCCACGCGATCGCCAGCAGCGCACATGCCGCCAGCACGCCGACCCCGCCGTCGCGCCACAAGGTGCCGCGCGCGACTGCAATCGGCGCGAGCAGAGCCGCCACGCC
>Ga0100380_10001161_pt1 | contig 28680 bp, 24 predicted proteins | sample CryGeymeta201504_FD_80417 | JGI IMG/M metagenome (GOLD analysis project Ga0100380, IMG submission 80417) | Groundwater microbial communities from Crystal Geyser aquifers in Utah, USA - Crystal Geyser metaG 2015-04 | ecosystem: Environmental > Aquatic > Deep subsurface > Groundwater | place... | reverse complement strand
TGATGGCATTTCCGAAATTATCCACAAATATTACCGTTCCTCGAATGGCATTTTCCGTAATTACTGGAGCCAGTCCTGCCTTTTCTTTGATCTCTTCCGCCTTTTTTAATCCTGCACTTCCTTTCAATACCAAACGCTGAGCGAGGGGCAAAAAAGTGTTAAGCAATGAGAAGGTAGCACCACGGTCACTGTGGCCTTCATTGTCTTCAAAAACGCCATCCAATCCATTCTTCAATAAACTCAGCAAACCATTGTTAGCAGAGATGACCCACTGATTCTGAATACGTGCTACCAAGGCAGGACCGTGCCGCATCATATCCGATTCTACATCAAGTATATGGATGGTGTCGGCCTCAAAATCTGCAAGCACTGCATCCAGAACATAGGCTGCCTCCACTACATCATGACGCGCAATCGAAGCGGTAATCATTTCGAAGTCGACGCCCGACATCTCTTTTTTCAGTCGGTGACGAAAGCGTGCAAGGTCGTAGTTATCTACACCAAGGTCGGATATGAGGGTTACAGTCGCCAATTTGTAAGGAGAATTAGTCTATTTTTGAGGCACAAATTTGCACAGAAATCATTGAAGGAAAAAAGCATCATTTTAGATGAAGTCAGTCTGGTTGATCTTTGGGGTACCAATAATCACCATCAGAAGCTACTCCAACAACGTTTTCCGAAGTTAAAAATAATTAGCAGAGGAAATGTGGTGAAGGCCTCGGGAGACGAAAAAGAACTTGATAAATTCAGTGACGATCTCGCTTTATTGGTCGAATATGCCCGAGAAGTAGGTCGATTAACCGAACAAAAATTTCATGAACTACTCAATACAGTTCAGGTAAGCACCCTGTTCGATGAGGAAATCATAGCGGAAGAAAAAGAGAAAAGAGAAATTCTAAGTCCTGCACGTAAAAAATTTGGGGATGACCCAATCATCGTGCATGGACCGAATGGACGCGTAGTTCGAGCACGGACCGACAACCAACGCAAATTGGTTGAATACGTGGAGAAAAACGATATTGTTTTTGCTCTTGGTCCTGCAGGAACCGGTAAAACCTATACTGCCGTTGCTTTGGCCGTGAGAGCACTCAAGAACAAAGAAATCAAACGCATTATTTTGGCACGCCCGGCTGTTGAAGCAGGTGAAAGTCTAGGATTCTTGCCTGGCGATTTGAAAGAGAAGGTAGATCCATATTTGCGTCCGCTTTACGATGCTTTGGATGATATGATTCAAGTTGACAAGCTCAAGGCCCTCATTGAATCACGCGTGATTGAGATCGCACCTATGGCTTTTATGCGAGGGAGAACCCTCGATAATTGCTTTGTAATTTTAGACGAAGCGCAGAATGCTACCGACATGCAGTTAAAAATGTTCTTAACCCGCATGGGACCTAGTGCCAAGGTGATTGTTACTGGAGATTTAACACAAATAGATTTGCCTAAAAAGCATCAATCCGGTTTATTGCGTGCTGTACGTATCTTGAAAAAGGTAAAAGGAATAAAGATTGCCGAATTGACAGTAAACGATGTCGTACGACATAAATTAGTAAAAGAAATAATTCAAGCTTACGAAAAGGATCAAATAGAAGAGTAATATGACAAACTCATTGATAGCCACCAACTTTTTCTTCAAACATCAGAAGGATTTCCATAGGGGAAAGGTCCGCGATGTATATAATATCAACGACGAGTATTTGGCCATAGTTGCCTGCGACCGAATTTCAGCATTTGATCATGTGATGCCAAAACCGATTCCTTTTAAGGGGCAGATTTTGAATCAAATTGCTGCGATTATGCTCGATAAAACGAGCTCCGTTGTTCCGAACTGGAAAATTGCAACCCCAGATCCGAACGTAACGATTGGATATAAATGCAAGCCCATCATGATAGAGATGGTAATTCGAGGATACCTTGCCGGACATGCTTGGCGCGAATACAGAGATGGAAAACGTGAAGTATGTGGCGTTGTGATGCCAGAGGGAATGCAAGAGAACGACCGTTTTGAAACCCCAATCATCACGCCTACTGTTAAGGCAACTAGTGGTCATGATTCCGATATTTCCATGCAGGATATCCTCGAACAAAAACTTGTTCGGAAAAAAGATTTGGAACAAATGGAAAGTTATACCCGGAAATTATTCAAGGCCGGGACACAAATTGCGGATGAACAGGGTCTTATCCTTGTGGACACCAAATACGAATTCGGACATAACCTCGAAGGTAAAATCCTATTGATGGATGAGGTGCATACCCCTGATTCATCGCGCTATTTCTATAAGGCGGAATACGAGGCGAATCAAAAGTCAGGTAAAGCACAAAAACAACTTTCCAAAGAATTCGTGCGTCAATGGCTGATAGAGAATGAATTTTCGGGTCAAAAAGATCAGAAGATACCAGAAATGACCGACGAGTTTGTGGATTCAGTTACCAACCGCTATATCGAATTGTATGAAAAAGTAACCGGTGAAAGTTTTGTTCGCCGCAGCTATGACGATGTCCATACCCAAATAGAAAATAACGTGAATCAGTACCTGGAGTCAGGTGCGCTAATAAACAATTAATCCTAATTACTGCTTATGAAAAAAATCATCCTAACACTCACCAGCATCGGGCTGCTTAGTATGGCAAATGCCCAGACTGTTGGAACTACTGCCGGTATTAAAGGAAACTCTGGCTTCATGCCATATAATGGCGACGCTAGCACTGTGCCCTTTAACGAACCCTATGGTATTGCAATTGATGGCAACGACCGTATTTTTATTTCAGACGCCACAAACCATCGTATAAGTGTGTATGTGCCTGGCACTGTATACAATAAAACAGGAACTATAGGTGACCCAACACTTGGCGGCGCATCCTATATTGATGGTTCTGGAAGCGTAATACGCTATAATTCCCCTAAAGGTATGGTGGTCGGCACAGATGGTAAGCTCTATGTTTGCGACTTTAACAATAATGCCATTCGCGTATTAAATGGAATTTCATTCAATACCGAAACCCAGCAAGTATCTACTTTTGCTGGAGAAGCTGCAGGTGTAAACAGCGGTGGCGATTACCTAGATGGAACTGGGACAGCTGCTCGCTTTAATGCACCAGTCGATATCGCTGTTGATGCCAATGGTAATTTTTATGTGGCAGACAATTACAATGAGGTGATTCGCAAGATTACTCCAGGTGGAGTAGTTACTACCTTAGCGGGTAAAGCCGGACAAACTGGTGATGTAGACGATATAGGTGATGCAGCTCGATTCAATAATATCTTAGCTGTTGAAATGTTGGACAATACCTACCTCCTTGTTGCGGATGGATGGAACAATAAAATCCGTAAAGTGAATATCAATACAGGAGAGGTTACTACATTTTCTGGTTCTGGAACGACGGGTCATGCTGATGGAAACGCATCCACGGCTAAATACAATACGCCTTCTGGCTTGGCTGTTGATGCCAATGGAAATGTTTATGTAAGTGAAGGCGGCGGCTCCCAATCCAATGTTATTCGTAAGATTGATGGAAGCGGTAATGTAACCACCATTTGTGGCGAATATCAAAGTTCGACAGAATATGCAGACGGACAAGGAACGGAATCTCGTTTTTTCAAACCTCAACTGATGGCCTTTAACTTGGCGAAAAACATCCTCTATGTTTGCGATTCATATAATAATACCATTCGTGAAATCGACATGAGACCAAAGGCAAACTTCTTTGCTTCACCAAGTGCGACCAATGTTGGTGTTCCGGTACAGTTGACGAGTCAAGCATACAATAACCCAACAAGCTGGACCTGGCAATTGACCCCTGCTACTGGGTTCACCTTAGAGAATGGAACAACCCTCAATTCAGAGAACCCACAACTCAAGTTCACAGTGGCCAATACGTATACTGTGAAGCTTACGGTTACCAATAGCTATGGATCGGGCGATTCAACTTGGAATAACTATATCAATATTTCAAATATTAATACCACCGACCCTCCTATTGCTGACTTTACGGCCAGCGATTCGTTCATTATGGTGGGTGATGTGGTGACTTTTACCGATAAATCTGCAAACCAACCAAGTCAGTGGGAATGGGCCATTATCCCGGTAACGCATCAATATGTGAATGCGACGGATAAAAACTCCCAAAATCCACAAGTGAAGTTCACCGGAGTTGGAAACTATACTGTAATTATGAAAGCGACCAACCCAAACGGGTCGGATAATAAGTCTAAAACCAATTATATCAAGGTTGATCCTTTGGGTGTAAAACAAGTTGAGCTGAATAGTCTTCTCCATGTTTATCCAAATCCAAATAATGGAAGCTTCACCTTGGAACTCAACCAAGATATTTCTGGAACAAATATGCATATCCAATTATTCGACATGCAAGGAAAACTCGTTATGGAGCCAAGCTTCGTAGGAAACCAAGTTTCAGTAAATGGACTGAGTGCAGGCATTTATATGATTCAAGTAAGCGATGGCACTTCTACCTTTAACCAAAAGGTTGTGATTCGCTAAAAGAACAATTTTATCAATAAAAAAGCCCGGCTAATTAGTCGGGCTTTTTTTATGGTATAAAAGGATGGATAAAACCAACCCTTTTTGATTAATCGTTAATCTTCAATACCGCCATAAATGCAGATTGCGGAATTTCAACGTTTCCAATATTACGCATACGTTTCTTCCCTTTTTTCTGCTTCTCTAGCAGCTTTCTCTTCCGAGAGATATCACCACCATAACATTTTGCTGTAACGTCCTTACGCAGGGCAGAAAGCGACTCTCTTGCGATGATTTTCGCGCCAATACCTGCTTGGATAACGATTTCGAATTGTTGTTTTGGAATAAGCTCCTTCAATTTTTCACAAATCTTTCTACCCCATTCCTGTGCGCGATCGCGATGAATCACGGCAGATAAGGCGTCAACTGCACTTTTATTGATGAAGATATCTAATTTCACTAAGGTAGACTGACGGTAACCCGCAGGTGAATAGTCGAAAGATGCATATCCTTTTGAGAAACTTTTCAGCTTATCATAGAAGTCAAATACTACCTCAGCCATTGGCATCTCAAAATTCAGCTCAACACGAGTTGGGGTAAGATAATGCTGGTTTTTCAAGATTCCACGGCGCCCCATACAGAGCGACATGATATTCCCCACATAATCTGTGGAGGTAATGATGGATGCATGGATAAAAGGCTCCTCTACATATTTTGTTCTCGATGGATCAGGTAAGTCGCTTGGGTTGTTCACAATCAACATTTCATCCTTCGTTGTATAAGCGTGGTAGGATACGTTGGGAACCGTTGTGATAACCGTCATGTTAAACTCGCGCTCCAAGCGTTCTTGGATAATCTCCATATGAAGCATTCCTAAGAAGCCACAGCGGAATCCAAAGCCCAATGCTGCAGAAGATTCTGGTTCGAATACCAACGAGGCATCATTCAGTTGAAGCTTAAACATGGCTTCGCGCAACTCTTCAAAATCTTCTGTATCTACCGGATAGATTCCAGCAAATACCATAGGCTTCACGTCTTCAAACCCTTTGATTGGCTCTGCCGTGGGGTTATCAACCAAGGTCAAGGTATCTCCAACCTTGACTTCACGTGCCTCTTTGATGCCTGAAATCACATAGCCTACATCCCCCGTTTTGATCACCTTCTTGGCCATCTTTTCTAGGTATAGGGTTCCGATTTCTTCCGCATCGTATTTGCGGTTGGTCGCCATAAACTTAATTTGATCTCCCGAATGGATTTCTCCATCAACCACCTTAAAATAAGCAATGATTCCGCGGTAAGAATTAAATACCGAGTCAAAAATCAAGGCTTTTAAGGGTTTATTCGGGTCTCCTTTAGGATAAGGTACTCGCTCGACAATTGCTTCTAATATTTTATCTACTCCTAGTCCAGTTTTACCACTGGCCGGAATAATCTCTTCACGCTTGCAACCAATCAGGTCAACGATTTGATCCTTCACCTCTTCTGGCATGGCACCCGGAAGGTCCATTTTATTCAGAATCGGAATAATTTCCAGTCCTTGATCAATGGCTAGGTAGAGATTTGAAATGGTTTGTGCTTGAATCCCTTGGGCCGCATCAACAATCAGCAATGCCCCTTCGCAGGCAGCGATGGAGCGCGATACTTCGTAGGAGAAGTCGACGTGTCCTGGGGTATCAATCAAGTTGAGGATATAGTCTTTTCCTCCTTCATGATAACTCATTTGAATCGCATGACTTTTTATGGTGATACCGCGCTCTCTTTCGAGGTCCATATCATCCAAGGTCTGCGCTTTCATTTTACGCGCGTCGACCGTTCGGGTAGTTTCTAATAACCGATCAGCGAGGGTACTTTTCCCGTGATCGATATGGGCAATGATGCAAAAATTTCGGATATGCTCCATGGGGCTGCAAAAATAGGATAATGAAGGGGATTTTTGGTTAAAAATAGTCGGCAGTCAAGAGTCGATAGTTCACAGCTTAAAGTCGGTAGTTAACGGTATAATTTAGGGTGGGCAGGACCGTATTCCATTAAGCCTCCGTCCACCTCATGTTTGCATATGAAGAGGTTATCAAATACACGTTCGAATCTTCTGTGATGAGGAGATGACGTCCCAATGCAATTGGGAGACTGAATTTCACATGCGCTTTCTCCAGCATAACTTTTTCTGTGCTATTCTGTGTAATCTGCAGGAAATACTTCTTCTCAATAAGCGCTTATTCTGCGAAAGACTACTATTTTGCGACGAACAAATTGACGCGATAGCCCTAAACGTTCTCGCCTTGAAGTAACTTAAGCAAGCGCTCTTCAACAAGCTCTAGTTCACTAAAACCATGTCCGATTAAGTAATATTTATCTTCATGGAGCAAGACCGTACTTGGAAAACCTTGGATACCAAATTTTTGTGTCGTGCGAATATCATCGAATGCGCGGTCGTGATAAACGGGGTCGTTTAGGCGAATACGAAATTCTTGTTCATCGATACCTAATTCTACAGCATATGGTATGAAAGCATGAAGGTCGGTAGATAAAGCGCCATCGAAATAAATTGCCTTCTGCAAGGCCGAGGCATATTGAATGTCCTTTTTCGTTTCAAAACTTTTAAAAACAGCCAAAGCAATGGCCGGCTCCAAGGAAGACAGTATGGCAGTTCCTGGTTCTAAAATTTCATTAATAAATTTTTCACCGAATTTCACCCCAGCACGTTCCTCGACATCCTTATAGGCTCCCCCTTTGATATAAGGCGCAACATCATTGATAGTGCCTCTTCGATCGCCCATCATCATTCCTCCGGCAAACACGCGGAATTTAATTTCTTCTCCATACTTATCGTGCAAAGCATTGATTACTGGAGAAAACCCATAACACCAACCACAAAGGGCGTCGTAGAAATAAAGAATTTCAGTATTTGATTGTATAGACATGTAATGTAGCTAAGGCAAATAGAATACCAGAAAAGATGGTGAAACTATTAGATGGTTCGAAGAAAAGACTTGACGAGAATAATAGTGAAGTTAGGCAGGTATGTGATATATCGCATACAACAATAGAACCCCACGCAAATTGGAACTGACTAGAACTGTCTGGTTTCGGCAGCCATATGCCATTCGTAGGCCTTCAGGGTATTTTGAAGAAGACCAATGCGGGTCATGAGTCCTACTCCACCCGGTACTGGGGTGATAAATGAAGCTTTAGGAGCAACCTCATCAAAAGCGACATCGCCACGAATTACATAGCCACGTGCATTATCGGCCTCCACTCGCGTGATGCCCACATCAATGATAACGGCTCCTTCCTTGACCATATTGGCCTTCAAGAATTCTGGACGTCCCAAGGCTGCGACGATAATATCTGCTTGCAAGCAAAGTTCCTTAAGATTGGTGGTGCGGCTATGACAAACCGTTACGGTACAATTTCCAGGATTGGTGTTTTGCATGAGCAGCGCCGCCATAGGTTTTCCTACAATATCACTACGTCCGATTACGACGCAGTGTTTACCAGAAGTCTCCACCTTGTAACGCTCTAACATCATCATGATGCCATAAGGAGTCGCAGGCAAGAAAGTATCAATACCCTTAAACATCTTCCCAACATTGACAGGATGAAAACCATCGACATCTTTAGAGGCGTCGATATGGTTCATCACGTTCATCGGGTTGATTTGCTCTGGAACAGGCATTTGAACGATCAATCCATCAATTTGTTTATTGATGTTGACCTTTTCGATTTCACCTAATAGTTCATTCTCTGAAATATAGGACGGAAAACGTAAGACGGAAGATTCCATTCCTAATTCATCACAATCTCTAGCCTTGCTGGCTACATAGGTTTGCGATGCGCCATCCTCTCCTACTAAAATTGCGCAGAGATGTGGTGTTCTCCAGCCTTTGGCCTTGTATTCAGCCACTTTTTCTTTTAGCTCAGCTTTGATGGTTTTGGCAAGAAATTTTCCGTCTAAGAGTTCCATTGGGGCAATTTAAGAAATTGGGATTGATTTTTCTCTGCGTTTGCGTTCCATCTCGTCTAAGACTACTTTTCTTAAACGAATACTCACAGGAGTAAGTTCGATGCACTCATCGGCTTCAATATATTCCATTGCCTCTTCTAAGGAGAACTGGATTTTTGGTGCAATACGAGAAGAATCATCTTTTCCTGATGCACGCATATTCGACATCTGTTTGGCTTTAACCAAGTTGACACCCAAGTCATCTGGACGGCTATTTTCACCTACAATCATTCCTGGGTATACTTCTTCTCCTGGCTCGAGAAAGAAACGTCCGCGTTCTTGGAGTTTATCCAAAGAATACGCTTTAACTGTTCCTTTATCCAAGGAAAACATCACACCGTTGATACGTCCTGGGATTACCCCTTTCCATGGTCTGTATTCGCTGAAACGATGTGCCATAATAGCTTCCCCAGCTGTTTGAGTAAGCATTTGGGAGCGTAATCCAATCAATCCACGTGATGGGACATTAAACTCAATTTGCTTGCGGTCGCCTTTGGTTTCCATATTCACCATTTCTCCTTTACGGAAGGTCAAGAGGTCAATTGCTTTTCCAGAAAATTCGTCTGGAACGTCAATTACCAAAGACTCATAAGGCTCAGATTTAACGCCATCAATGATTTTCACGATAACACGTGGCTGACCAACTGTCAACTCAAATCCTTCGCGACGCATGGTCTCGATTAGAATAGACAAATGGAGAATTCCTCGTCCAAATACCAAGAATGAATCAGCTGAATCGGTTTCTTCAACACGAAGTGCCAAGTTTTTCTCGGTTTCTTTGAATAGACGGTCACGCAACTGACGAGAAGTCACAAACTTTCCTTCTTTACCGAAGAAAGGCGAGTTGTTCACCGAGAACATCATACTCATGGTTGGCTCATCGACAGTAATAGGTGCCAAACCTTCTGGTGCTGTAAAGTCGCAGATGGTATCTCCAATTTGGAAATCTTCCAATCCTACCACAGCAGCAATATCTCCCGCTGAAACTTGGTCGGCTTTTTTACGTCCTAGTCCCTCGAAAGTATGCAATTCTTTAATACGTGATTGAACAATTCCGCCTTCGTTACGCACCAATTTGATTGGGTCACCAGTTTTGATCACCCCACGATGTACTTTACCGATGGCAATACGACCTACGAAGTTCGAGTAGTCCAATGAGGTAATTTGCATTTGCAAGTTTCCCTCTGGAGGATTCGGCGCAGGAACTTTTTCTAATATGGTATCCAATAAATAGGTAATATCTGTTTGAGGCTCATTCCAATCTGCTCCAAACCATCCTTGCTTAGATGATCCATACACAGTGGCAAAGTCCAATTGCTCATCGGATGCATCCAAGTGAAAGAAAAGTTCAAAAACAGCTTCTTGTACTTCGTCAGGACGGCAGTTTGGTTTGTCAACCTTATTTACAACCACAATCGGTTTCAAGCCTAATGCCAAGGCTTTGTGCAATACAAAACGGGTTTGTGGCATAGGACCTTCAAAAGCGTCTACTAATAGTAGCACGCCATCGGCCATTTTAAGGACACGTTCTACCTCACCTCCAAAGTCACTGTGACCAGGGGTGTCGATAATATTGATCTTGGTTCCTTTGTATTGAACCGAAACGTTTTTTGAAAAAATTGTAATTCCTCTTTCACGCTCCAAATCGTTGCTATCGAGAATTAAATCTCCTGTCTCTTCGTTGTCACGAAACTGATTGGTTTGATGAAGGATTTTGTCTACTAACGTAGTCTTACCATGGTCGACGTGGGCGATGATGGCAATATTGCGGATATTCAGCATTGTTTTTAAAAGGTCCGCAAAGGTAAGCCTTTTATTTGGGCTTCCATATCAATGATTTTTTCTTAAAAGAGGAAGCCTGCGCTAATGGCTATACCCTTCATGGTCAATTGTTTTTGATCGCTTTTTGCAATGGCTGTCATGTAAGGTTGCCATTTGGCTTCAACAAAATATGAAAACCGAGAGCCATAAGGCACTTCTATACCGAAATTCATCATCATGGTAAAACTTAGCGCATTGGTAGAAGCCATGGTTCCTTGAGGAATATTGTAGGTGGCATTAAGACTTTCATTTTGATAGACACGTTCTTCCGTGGTGTTCAGGTTAAATTGACTGTAAAGTCCACCATCTGCATACGGACGTATTCTACGTAGAGGAAAGCTAAAATGAAGCAGTATTGGAATGGCTATACCTTGATTCGTATAGGTATCATCAAACCGTTCAAACTTCGCATTGGGGCTAACAACCCTTTTCATACCTGTGCCGCCCCCATTGCTAAATGAATATTGAACTTCGCTCCGAATGCCAAACCAATCTTCAAATCCATAATTCATAACGATGGCTCCTTCCACCAATGTTCCAGACTTCCCTACCTGATCCCATGAAGCAGATGAATAGGTAGCTGTTCCATAGGCAAGCCTTGCACCAAAACGAAACCCTTGATACTGGGAGAAAGAAAGAAGAGGAAGAATCAAGATTAACCCAAGGAGAAGTTTTCTCATAAGAGCAAGTTAAAATATAATACGCTATGATTTGATAGGGTAACGAAGCATTCGTCTAAATCGTACAAACCAATACCTGCCCCTTGCAAAGGATAGCACTAAAATATAACACCTCCGCCTATAGTAAACCCAGTCATTGTGATGGATTTATTATCACTCATGCCCATATCTGTGAGCGGATGAAAATAGCGGAATTCGATGAAATAATCGCGTTCTTCTTCCGTATGAAGCTCGAGTCCTCCACTGGCCAATGCAAAAGCACACAGCGGACTCGCGTCTTCCATCTTTCGCGGTCCATAGCCATTTTTATCATTAAAGCTCTGTGATTCATAAATTCGTTCTTCGCTATTCAATAGATTTGCCTGCGCCATCGCACCAAACTCTAGATACGGACGCAGTTTTTTCAATGGAGGTCCAATTCGAATTGCCAAAGGAAGGGTAAGTGAGAGGTTTTTGTAATTATCAGTAAACGGCTGATCGCTGCTTAGCCAACTAGAACCCGCTTTTGTTATTCCTTGCCCGGAAGCACTACTGTAACAAAACTGAAGATCAGAGCGAATCAATCCCCAATTGGTCATGCGATAAACCAAAACTCCTCCCCCCTGAATATAGAGCTTAGGCGCAGGTGATTTTGTGAAATTATCTGAAATATAGTTTGCATTACCAAAGCCCAGTCTCCATCCTTTGCGCAATTCTTTTATTTGAGCAGTCAGAAATACAGGCAGACAAATCATGGCTAATAGACAAAGTTTTTTCATCGGATTGAATGTTAAGCTTGAGTCAAGAATATAAAGAATATTGAGTGTACAAACAATCTCAACAACGTTTTCAAAGAATAGATTGAAGTAAGCAGATTGCATTCAGCATCTGGATGCATTTATTTGCCTTTAAAATCGGGTTTTCGTTTTTCAACAAATGCAGCCATTCCTTCTTTTTGATCCTCAGTTGCAAAAAGCATATAGAAATTTTTTCGTTCAAATGACAAGCCTTCAGATAGGCTGCTTTCAAAAGACTTCAATACGGACTCTTTTGCCATCTGCAAGGCAATTGGAGAGTTTCTTGCCATATTCTTTGCCATCTTAATGGTTTCATCCATCAATAATTCAACAGGTACTATTTTATTGATAAGTCCGGCTTGCAAGGCGCGTTCTGCTCCAATAAACTCTCCGGTAAGTACCATTTCCATGGCCAAAGCTTTTCCTACAGCGCTTGGCAATCGTTGTGTTCCACCTGCTCCCGGCATCACACCTATTTTAATTTCTGGTTGTCCGAATTGTGCTGTCTCACTTGCCACCACACAGTCGCAATGCATCACCAATTCACAGCCACCACCCAGAGCAAATCCAGAAACAGCTGCAATTATTGGCTTTTTGGTTTTTTTAATTTGATCCCAGGTGGTAAACTGGTCGATTTTAAGCATATCGATGGCATTTTTTCCGCTCATCTGTTTGATATCCGCTCCTGCTGCAAAAGCACGTTCATTGCCCGTGATGATGATAACACGTACGTCATCATTTGCATCTAAAGCTTTTAAGGCGTCTCTGACCTCCCCCATTAATTGGAGGTTGAGTGCGTTTAATTCTTTGGGGCGATTCAATTGAATCAGGGCAATATGTTCAGCAATTTGTTCTTTAACAAGGATGTATTCGTAACTCATGGGTAAATTTTTTGTTCTGCAAATAAAGTAATTCGATAGAGTATTTGGGCAGCGAAGTATCCTAATAAAGCACCCACCAGCACATCTCCCGGAAAATGAACGCCCACATATACTTGAGCAAATGCAATGCTTCCGGCCCAAAATAAAAGCAGCCAACGCCAAAACGATTTATTAGAGAAGCCTAGCACCAAACTCATATATAAGGCCATTGCAAAATGGTTGGCCGCATGGGATGAAGCAAAGCCGTACCGCCCACCACAGTTTCCGTCGCGCTTTCGTAAAATAACTGACTCTTTCATGCTGCAATCATGGCAGGGACGCACACTTTTAAAAGTGGGTTTAAACACTCCTGAAGCCAAATAATCAGCAGCACCTACCGACAGCGCTAGGGCGATTATCCATAACCAGGGTTTACTCCTTTTTTTATGGATAATGAGGATTATAAAAAGAACATAGATTGGAATCCAAATTTTGGCTTCGCGTAGCCAAGGCATTAAGAAGTCGAAGAATTGATTCTCTAGTCCGCGGTTTACCCATTCAAAAAGGGAATCATCCAAGGCTTCAAGAAAATCAATCATGATTGGGCGACAATGATAATGCGTTCAGACTCCTCTTCTAGGTAAGGATTTAGCTCATAATCACCGAAGCAGGTCACAATTTCTAAACCCACTTCTTTGAAAAGAACTTTAAAATCATCTAAGGTAAATGCCTCTACACTTTCTTCGAAATAATAGTCGGAACCATCATACACAAACTCGATCTGTTTGCGGATTTTATTGTCGACAAGATTACGGGTAATTTGAAACTCTATCCCCTGAATATCCTTGGTTTCTTGCTCAACTAGGTTTTTGGCCAGCTTGGTGGCATTAAAAAAATCGAGGACAAAATGACCGCCAGGCTTTAAGGCTTGTTTAATGGATTCTAAGGTACGGAGATGATCGCCTTTGTCTTCAAAATAACCAAAACTCGTGAACAGGTTTAAGACATAGTCAAATTGCCCTTCAAAAGGAATAAAACGCATGTCGCCAACCAAAAAACGGAGTTTAGAATTGATATTTGCGGAGGCCTCGAGGATGCTTGACTTACTCATATCCAGACCAGTAACATCGTATCCCTTCATGTTCATATAGATGGAATGTCGACCACGACCGCAGGCGAGATCAAGAATTTTTGAATCGGGATGAATGGCCAGGTGCTCGAGTAAATTATCCAACAGAAGTCGCGCATCTCTGGCGTCCCTATTGTGATATAGGATAGGATAAAATGGGGAATTAAACCAATTCTTATACCAGTTGATTTTCTCGATCATCGCGACAAATATAAGAGATTCGTCGACTGTGAGTAAAAATAAGCAAAAAAAAACGGCAAGTCCAAATCGCACCGCTTCGACTACCTACCCTTGCTTCCGTCAAGACCTGGGGGATTCAGCAGGAGCTGGTCGTTTGTCCTTGCCGCTGCAAAAGTAAGTCGATAGCGGGAATTTCCAAAGCCTAAATTATAAATCGATAGTTCGACTTATTGACGAATAGACTTGGCGACTAATGGATAGGAAAAAACCTTACTATAGGCGGCATACAGCCATTATTCCCTGATTATTTTTCAACATGCCTGACCAGAATTTCATCTTCTGAACTAGAAAGAATTCTAAACAAATAGCGCTGATCAAGATTGTTTCGGTATAGAATTATCTCCAAATTATCACCAAGAAGATAATACCGTCCAATTGTTTGATACCCTCCACCGAAAGGATAATAGTTAATATTTCCGTCGAGCATAAAGCTTAAGCCATGTCCAACTTCACAATCTTGACTAATTTGAAAATCTGCCGAGTCAATATTGTTCCAGAAATTATCAATGCACCAAAGCGTACCAGTTAGTTGGCTTAAGTATTCCAATTTCATACTCGAAGCAAATTTTCCTGTGGAATCAAAATGCTTCCATTCATTTTTAGCATAATCAATCCACATTTTCTGCCTACCGTTTGGATAATTCCAAGTCCATATTCCACTCTTTTGTCCTTGGCTATAATTCCCTTCCATGGCTGGTATGTTAGTGGGGAAATTAATCAGCCATTCTCCATCCTTTTGTTGACTATCAAGCTTAACCACTTCGTAATAATCAATACCAGAACAGTCTGGATCAAATGTGTTTATAGTATCAGTTCGACTCTGCGTCGCATAGCACCAAGATTCAATTGAGTAGAGAAAACAATTTGACGCATAAATCGATGGCATGCCTTTTCTATAGATCACTTCGTAACTCGCAGAATCTTTAGTAATTGGCAGGTCCCGGAATTGTATTTTAGTTATAAGTTGGTTATCGCGAAAAAACCGGCAATAGATTGTGTCACCATTTGGTTTTAGTTCGAGGTCTGCCCCATTTTTGAGGCCTCCGGAATAATTGACATAGCGCGTTGAAAACCAATCCTTAATTAAGATTACTCCCTTGCCATTCTCAACCATTTGCTTACCTGACGAATCCCAAGCCGACACCAAAAAAGGAATTCCGTTTTTATAAACATATTGTTTTGAAAGCCAATAATTACTAGAATCATTAGCTATTTCCCAGTCCGAATCATAATAGGTCCAAATACTATCACGGAATCCCGATTTATAATAGCCAGTGCGCAGTTTTTCGCCAAAAGATCCATTTATAATGCAAGGTCCATCAAGCAGTCCAAAAGTATAATTCACCGAATATTTGATATAGTTCCCAAGGTATTGAACTGCTTGTCCATGCTTTTGTCCATCCAACCGAGCTATCTCAGCATATTTAACTTTACCAGGTTGAGTCGTATAGCGACTTTCTAGCCCCTGCATTTGGCCATCCTTCAGTTGCACAGTGAGGGCATAATGTGCTGTATCACCATATCGATAAACACAATAATACCCATCGGGTAGATTTTCTTTTAAAAACCATTCACCTAGATATCCTTCTGTCAATTTGGAAGTATCTCCTTCCTCTAGCCGAATCATGTTTTGAGAAAACAATGAACTAGGAAAAAGCAGGCAACAGAGAAGAAGTTGATTCAACTTGAATTGCATGAAACATGTAAATAGAATTTGATTCATTTTGCATGACGAATACCTCAAAGATAAATGAATTGAATAATGGTCAAGAATCAACCATTCAACAAAACGACGTTTTGAATTATGGACTTGTCGATCTATCGGAGGAGAAAAAAGTCACCTTGCTTAACTCGACTCAAATCAGCAAATTTGCAGCATGAAATTTTTCATCGATACCGCCAACCTCGATCAGATTCGTGAAGCGCAAGATTTGGGCATCCTTGACGGGGTGACTACCAACCCATCTTTGATGGCTAAAGAAGGCATTAGTGGACAAGCTAATGTAATTGCTCATTATAAAGCTATTTGCGAAATTGTTGATGGTGACGTGAGCGCTGAAGTAATCTCCACCGATTTCGATGGTATGCTTCGTGAAGCCGAAGTATTGGCGGCATTAGACGAGAAAATTGTAGTTAAAGTACCGATGATCAAAGACGGTATCAAGGCCATCAATTATTTGACACAAAACGGTGTTAAAACCAATTGTACATTGGTGTTCGGAACCGGACAAGCCATTCTTGCAGCCAAAGCTGGAGCAACTTATATCTCCCCATTTATCGGCCGTTTAGATGACCTTTCTCAAAATGGATTGGAACTCATCGCGAACATGGCGCATATTTTTGCTGTCCAAGGCTATCAATCGCAAATCCTTGCTGCTTCTATCCGCAGCCCATTGCATATTGTAGAATGTGCTCGTTTAGGAGCGAATGTGATCACTTCTCCGTTGAGCGCAATTCTTGCTTTGATGAATCATCCATTGACCGATAGTGGCCTGGAGAAATTCTTGGCAGATCATAAGAAATCGAACAGTTAGACTGTTAGATCGTTAGACTCGAGACAGTTAGACGTTTAGACAATTAGACGTGAGACAAATTATAGTTTAGGAAAAGGGACATCCAGTGGGTGTCCTTTTTTTTTGCCTCGGCATTAAAAAAACCAAAGCCAGTCTGGTCCTCTGGACCGATCGGCAATCGTGCATTATTCAGAAAAGCCCCCTTTTTCTTCCCGAACTGGCTCGCAACCTCTCCCTTCGACTAGGCGTAAGGTTTGTACTAAATTATAGATTGATTCGCCAGCTCAGGGACCGGTAGTGTTGTCTGGAAATCTATTTGTCTGTTAATCTCTCGAAACCTAGATCAGTCGACTAGACTACTTAACCGTATCGAATAAAGTACGCAGATCCGTATTAGCTTCAACTAATATCCCCTTCACTCCCACAGCTTCCGCAGCTTCGATATCGCGGGGACGATCTCCCAGCATAAAGGATTGGGATGGATCGATATTAAAACGTGCTAATCCTCTTTCAATCATGAGTGAGCCTGGTTTGCGATTTAGGCTGTTTCCAAAATCAGGATGATGGGGTGAATAGTAAATTTCATCGAAATGTAGTCCTTCTTTTTGGAGCTCAGAGTTTAGGAAATCGTGCATTCGATGTACTTCAGCATGTCCGTATAATCCCTTCGCGATTCCACCCTGGTTGGTAATGACTATGAGTTTAAATCCAAGCGAACGCCAGTATTTTAAGGCGTCTATGAGTCCATCGTTGATTTCAAAGTCTTCGAGGCGAAAAACATAGTCACCAATTTCTTTATTAATAATTCCGTCTCTATCTAAAAATACCGCTTTATTCATCCTGATTTTTTCAAAAGGTAAATTTATGCTTCTAGTTGAAAGTTCCCTGCAATAAGGCTATTTTCGGCGATAATTTCACTACCCGTGCCAGAGAAACTCGTCATCATACCTACCTATAACGAAAAGGAAAACATCGAGAAAATGTTAAACGCTGTATTGGCGTTAGATCAGGATTTCCATGTTTTGGTAGTGGACGATAGTTCGCCAGATGGTACGGCGGATATTGTCAAGTCATTTATTACTAGCCATTCTGACCAAATCCATATTCTTGAAAGAAAGGTCAAAGATGGATTAGGGCGGGCCTATATTGCCGGCTTTCGTTGGGCTTTGGAAAAAGAGTATGCCTATATTTTTGAGATGGATGCTGATTTTTCTCATAATCCTGCCGACCTCAATTCCCTATACCAATCATCAGTCAACGGTGCAGATATGACCATCGGCTCGCGCTATGTTACTGGGGTGAATGTGGTGAATTGGCCAATGGGCCGGGTATTGATGTCCTATTTCGCCTCCGTTTACGTCCGCTTTATTACTGGGCTAAAAATTCAAGATACCACGGCAGGATTCGTCTGTTACCGCAGAAGCGTTTTGGAGAAAATTCCATTGGATAAAATCAAGTTCAAAGGCTATGCTTTCCAGATAGAGATGAAATTTACTGCTTGGAAATATGGTTTTAAGCTGGCAGAGGTTCCAATCATCTTTACAGATCGGTCGGAAGGAGAATCAAAAATGAGTCGCGGTATTTTCAAAGAAGCCTTGCTTGGGGTGATGCAGATTAAGTTGAATTCACTCTTTAGGAAGTACATATAAGCAACTTTTCACGTCAACAGTTTGCCTATTCCTGGATGGTTTTTATTCAAAGACAGCCTCCTTTTTGTAGACCGTATGCCTAAGGTCTCCTGCCTTCTATGCCCTGTAAATAGAAACTTAGTATCTCGGGAGAAAAATAGGCTCAGCATTAACTATGCCCTTGTTTTCGACCAATAACGTTAGGATAATATATTAAAGGCTCAAATACTTCGTTATCCCTTAAATTTATTCCTATGAAACTCCTGCTTTCGCTACTTAGTATTATAATCTTGTTAGGATCACAATCTTGTTTAAAAGAGCACCCAGATCCTACACAAGTTAATTTCGACCCTACCGACACCATCCAGCTTGGCCCCTTAGAAAACCTTGTTGGTGATTGGGAAATAAGCCATGTTGAACTGAGCGATTATCAAAACCAATTTATGAAATGTACCTATGGCTATTTGCCTGAAAAAGGGCAGCTCATTCGAATTGACAGTGTTCAACATGGTACAAAAATCTATATCAAAGGGTGTATGTATGAAGAATCTTCCTTTAATACTTACAAAAAAAGAGATGGAATGGATTTTTTATCGTGTCAGATAGGTTCACCAGAGAGCTTTTTATTAAAAACCGACGAAAACCATATGAGCTTGTCCTATACAGTTTGGAGCCAGGAATACTTGATATCCAGCTCTGTTAATTTATGGATGACGAAAAAATAGGCGCCTCTTTTGGGTTATAAACGTTTTAAAAAATTCGCGGAACCTAATTGAGGGATTAGCTTCAATTAACCCCAAACTATACGGCATATCTTTTATTTAAGTAGATTTTAAATCGTAAAATTTTTCCTACAAATTCATTCATATCAAATAGACAGAAGGCATATTTAAGCAGCAATATTGTATTTTGGTCATGAATCTAGTCCAGCATGACCCTATCCCTAAACACACTTTTTGCCCGTTTTATTTCCGTTGTTGGTTTTTTAATTTTCACAAATCATGCAGCATATCCGCAGAGCAAAGCCAATGTGAATATTGCCCCACTCTACCCTAAAATTGCAGCTGCTGAAATCGGCTCCAAAGAATATCATGCATTACTTTTTGAACTAATTGATCAATGCAGGGCCAATCAACCTGATTCGGTTATAAAGTATGCCCAAATAAGCTTGAAGCATAATCCAAATAGACTTCAACCCTACCATTTTAGAGCAGGTTATATGATGGCTGATGCTTGGAGCATTAAAGGGAATTTTACTTTGGCCGATTCACTTTTTTCACGGATTGAAGATGAATTCCATGAAGTCTCAGATTCCTTGCATATTGGCGATTATTTCAATTCACGGGGCATTAATTATATCGAAAGAGGTCAAAGTGAAGCGAGTATTGCCTCCTTTAAACAAGCGCATAACTATATTCAGTATAGTCATCCAGACGAAGCATCTAAGTGCATTGCCAATATCGCTTCTATTTTTAGTGAAATGGACATGGAGGATTCTTGTCTTTATTACAACTTCAAAGCCTTAGACATGCGGCTGGCCAATAAGGATACCAATGGCATGGAGACTTCCTATTGCAATATTGGAACCGTCTATTTTAAACGCAAAGAATATAGGAGAACGATAGACTATACTTCATTGGGCGATCAATTACGTGGACTCCCCGACTATAAAATTTGTGCAGTGGCTATCAATTTGATCAATTCTTATAAGCACTTAGGAATGCGTGATTCTGCTTTCTACTGGGTAGAGAACAACCTCGCTTCAGCCTATGCGATGAATAGTACAGTTTTGATTGCTCGAGGATTATTTCAAAAAGGAGAGCTTTTCCGGCGTTACGGGCAGAACGACAGCAGTCTGTTTTACATGTTAAAGGCTTTTCCTGATTTGGAAGCGAATAACGATACCATTGGAAACCGGGTACGTTATTACGAATTAGGTGCTACTTATCTCGAACTTAAAAATTACAAAAAAGCTAATGACTACTTGGATATCGCCTTTCGCTATGCAGAACAATTCAACGACAGGAAACATTTGCTCGCCGCCCGTCGAGATTTAGCCAAAGCCAAACTAGGATTGCTGGGACGTGAAGACTTGATCCGTTTTTATGAAGACACAGAGCAATTAGCGGATTCGCTGCACGCCTTAGAATTGGCATCAATCGAGCATGAACTATTGATTCAATTCGAAACAGAAAAAACAGAAAACGCTTTAAAAACAAGTGAGTTAGCCTTACTTAGTTCACGCGGTATGGTGAGCACACAACGAGTTTATATCATCGGTCTCTTAGTCTTATGCCTATTTTTACTCATCTTAATTTTAGTCTTCAGGTATAACCGTAGATTGAAACAACTGAAACAAGAAGAGGAAGAGAAAAATCGCGAAAATCAAGAATCCATGCGTATGGTGCTTTCGGGTGAAGAACAAGAAAGACAGCGTATTGCCCGGGAGCTTCACGACGGTCTTGGTCAGCAACTCACCTTAATTCGTATGAAAACGGATCTCTTGCTAGATGAAATGTCAGAACCAAAAGAATCAACGCATGCAATCATCAGCAGTCTCCAAAGCGAAGTAGCTAGTGCCAGCGAAGAGTTACGCAATATCTCTCATGCGATGATGCCTGCCAATTTGGAATTGGGATCCTTGGTGGACGCATTACGTGGCTTATTTCGCCGTGATTACGAGAGCATTGGACTAGAAATAGAACTAAAGGAGCAATTGGCCCCTCATCATCAATTAACCAAAGCATCTCAACACGCTATTTACCGCATTTGTCAAGAAGCCATCTCCAATAGCCAGAAACATGGTGAGGCCGAGTCGATTCATATTCATCTCCACTCAAATGAGCATTACCTATTTCTCGAGTACCGAGATAATGGAACTGGCTTTATGATGGGTCAAGTGAAACCAGGCTTAGGCTTGAGTAATATTCGCCAACGGGTCCAGACGATTCATGGTGAACTGAGCATGGAAAGTAGTCTGGGAAAGGGCTTTCGTATGAATATCCGCTTTCCGGTGTCCGCCTGCATGGAGAACGAGGCCTAAACTCGCTCTACCAAAAGGAAAACCCTCTTTGTTGTCTTCCCGTTTTCTGGAAGGAATTGAAGTTATATACGAAGCTAAACATCAGGTAACGCGTGACCGCATTCGATTGAGAATTGCTAATAAAATTGCTCTCCGTGTATTGATTGATTGCTCTATTTTGTTTGAGTAAATCGAATACACTTATGCGAATCTGTCCGCGATTTTCTTTCAGAACCAAGCGGGTGAATGCCAGATTCACAAGGGTGAATTCTTGGGGCTTAAAAGCAGGATTCTTCGAACTCTGGCTGGAATAGGTTGCCTTCACTTCGAACCAGTATTTTTCAAAGGGTGCCCACCAAATATCGGCAGAAACTGACTGCCTTAAAACCCGGTTCCAATCACTTAGTCCGAGGGTTTGGTTTCCATTCCAACCCGGTCCATAACTGAGTTTAACATCGAGATAATCCTTCTTTACAAAATTGAATGAGGCTCCTGTGGTAAGGTAATATCCATTGACTTGGTAAGGCGAAAGGTTAATGTATTGCCAGGATTGATTGATGTTTCCTGATAAAAAAACCGATGGCGAATAGCTCCATTTTTTCTCTCCTTTGAAATTCATAAATAAGCGGGAATAACTCCCGGCATAATATCTGTTTTTGCCTGCATCTAAGTTGCGTGGTTTTGAAACGCTTCGTCCAGATTCATCATAATAGGTTTCTGAAACAACATCCGACATGGTCATATCAGCTCTCAAACTCATGGAGCCACCAAACTTCCCATTCTTATCAGCCCTCCTGCCCCAATACCTGAGTGCATGTTTGGTTTTGGGATTCAAATCTGGATTCCCAATGCGTACACGATTCGGATTGGTATTGTCTGTTAAATCTAATAGATCGAATGAATTTGGAATTTCAGTGGAATAGGAATAACTGGTATATATATAGCCTTGAGGAGAACGTGTTGAGTAGTCTATTTCCGTTTTCCAATACACAAAATCTCTATTGATGGAATTCCCAGTAAGTCCATTCGACAGGTCCAAATTGGTTTGATTCACAGAAAACTCCGCACTAAATCGATGGTCTTTAATTCGCTTCCAAATCGTGAATGACACTTCATTATTCGTTCTTCTTTCATTGAAGAGGGTACTTAATGTTGGCAAAAAGACATCGGTAAGAAATTGAGAATCTCGCTCATAGACGGAAATATTCTTCTGTCCTTCTTCCCAACTGTAGCTGGCCCCTAAAGAAAACCGCAATGAATCGTTCGGCTTAAATTCTACAAATGCTCTTTGATAAAGCTCCAGCCCATTATTTCTTTCCCTACGAATTTGATTTTGGAACATCCCACTTGAACCCGTATCGGTAAAGCTTATGAAGCGAATATCATTTGTTGCATCTCCTGATTGCTTGGAATAATTTTGACGTGCACTTGCTCCATATTCCCATTTTTTCAGTCTCATGTCCCAACTAACATAATTATTCATTTTAAGTCCTTTAAACTGATTGTCTAGTTGGTTCCCAATTGAAGTACCTGACAGAAAATTAGTATAGGAATTCCTGTTGATGTCCTTATTCCCGGCATTACTTCCATTATACAGTATTTGAGGCTTCCAGTAAATAAGGTGAATGGTATCGGGAGTCCATTGAATTTTAGCATTGAAGGTATGATTGCTACTTTTAAACAGTTCTTCTGATACCTGCAAGGTACTCAAGGTTGTATCTCCAAAATAACGTTCACTATTGCCCTCCTCTAAATAATTGGTTTTACTAAACCCAATAAAATATGAAGTAGAGATGGAATACTTGAGTGGCAGGTCGTAGTTTAAATTGAATCCGCCGCCACCACTTTCCGTGATTCCTTTTCCTCCTCCGAAACTTACACCGTCGAGTTCCATCGTATTGTCTGAAAAAGAGAGACTGCTCACCCCTGAACGGTTAAAACCTCCCATCTTATAGAGTTCACCAAAGCTGAATCCTGTTTGACTTAAATTGTTACCATAGCCAATTATAGAAACTTGCAAGGTATCACGAAAGAAGCTCCAAATTCCTCCTGCTTCATAGCGTTGGTCGGTTCCATAGCCCCCGTAGACTTTTCCGAAATTGCTTTTTTTCGCCCAAGGTTTTAAGGTCAGGTTAATGGTGACATCGCCGCTTTCTGTGGCCCTTCCACGTTCGTCCTTTTCCTCGGTCACTTGTACTTTTTCAATGGCTTTGGCCGGAATATTTTTCATAAGAATCACAGGATCCTCGCTAAAAAACTGCTTGCTGTCAATGGTAATCTTTTTAACTGTTCGTCCGTTGTATGTGACATTACCATCCTCATCGACCTGTACGCCAGGAATACGTTTCAATAGTTCCTCAACCGCAGAACCAGGTCTACCTACAAAGGCATCGGCACTGAATTCTACCGTATCATTCCGAATTGAAATAGGTGGTGCCTCCCAAGTCACTACGCTTTCGGCAAATTCATTGCTTTTGTAAGTCAGAAGAAGTGAGTCGAAATCTTGAATGTCCCCAGCCGAATCCAGCTCAAAATTCTCAAGCACAGGGTGGTATAAAACATGAGATACCAATAGTCGTAGTGGCGTTCTAATAGGCAAACGATTGAGTTCAAACCCGCCAGCATTATCGCTTAAACCAAAAGTGATGACACTCGAGTCGCGCAAGTCGAATACCGCGACAGAAGCATAGGAAACAGGAACATTTAGGGAATCAAAAATACTACCTCGAACTTCTCCCTTTTGAGCAGATAGTTTAGCCGGAACGAATAATAAAAACAGGAATACCGCGAGTAAGTGTTGCTTCATAGAATGATTCTCGAAAGTAACGCTCCGTACATTTATTTAGTGCCTCTTTTGACAAAAATCATAAAATCTCGACAAAAAAAAAGGCCATTCCTTTCGAAATGGCCTTTATACTTTAATCGAATAACACTTAAGTCAATACGATGATATTGTTTTTCTGCACTTCCACGATACCGCCGCTTACTTCAATAAATTGAGTTCCTTCGGTATCCTTCACTCTGATTTTACCAGCCTCAAGACTAGAAATCAAAGCAGCGTGGCCAGTCAAAATCTCAAAAGACCCTTGGGCTCCTGGAAGTTGAACTGCACTTACTTCTCCGCTGTACAAAACTTTATCGGGGGTGATGATATCTAGATGCATCTTATCCTCCTTTTAATTATGCGTTTTCAGCGATCATTTTCTCACCTGCTTCAATTACCTCTTCGATGGTACCTTTCAAGTTGAAGGCAGCCTCTGGGTATTGGTCAAGTGATCCGTCCATGATCATATTAAATCCTTTGATGGTATCTTCAATAGAAACCAATTTACCTTCTAAACCGGTAAACTGTGAGGCTACGAAGAACGGCTGAGACAAGAAACGTTGTACACGACGTGCGCGGTGTACCACCAATTTATCGTCTTCAGAAAGCTCATCCATACCAAGGATAGCAATGATATCTTGCAATTCTTTATAACGTTGCAAAAGCATTTTCACCGCTTGAGCAGTATCATAATGGGCATCACCCAAAATTTCTCTGGTCAAGATACGTGAAGTAGAATCCAATGGATCCACCGCTGGATAGATACCTAACTCAGCAATTTTACGAGACAATACGGTTGTTGCATCCAAATGCGCAAACGTAGTTGCTGGCGCTGGATCCGTCAAGTCATCCGCAGGTACGTAAACCGCTTGAACAGAAGTAATCGATCCGTTTTTGGTAGAGGTAATACGCTCTTGCATGGTTCCCATCTCTGTTGCCAAAGTTGGTTGGTAACCTACCGCTGATGGCATACGTCCTAAAAGGGCCGATACTTCAGAACCCGCTTGGGTAAAACGGAAGATATTGTCGATAAAGAACAAGATGTCTTTTCCTTTTCCTTCACCGTCTCCATCACGGAAATATTCCGCAATAGAAAGTCCAGTCAAGGCCACACGAGCACGTGCACCAGGAGGTTCGTTCATTTGTCCAAATACGAAAGTTGCTTGCGAATTAAGCATTTCCGCTTTGTCTACTTTATCGATATTCCATCCGCCTTCAGCCTCTTGTGCTTCAACGAATTCTTTACCATATTTTACAATTCCAGATTCGATCATCTCACGAAGCAAGTCATTCCCCTCACGAGTACGCTCACCCACACCAGCAAAAACAGACATACCGTCATATGCTTTCGCGATGTTATTGATCAATTCCTGAATCAAAACGGTTTTACCTACACCGGCACCACCGAACAAACCAATTTTTCCTCCCTTGGCATAAGGCTCGAGCAAGTCAATAACCTTAATCCCTGTAAAGAGAGGCTCAGATTGGGTTGACAAGTCTTCATAACGCGGTGGAGTATTGTGAATAGAGCGGCTTCCCGTTCTATCAATTGCTCCTAGTCCGTCGATAGCCTCACCAACAACGTTTAACAAACGTCCTTTGATATGGTCACCAACGGGCACCTGAATAGGCGCTCCCGTGTCTACAGCTGGCATGCCGCGAAGCAAACCTTCGGTAGAATCCATCGCAATTGTTCTTGCCATGTTTTCACCTAAGTGCTGTTGAATCTCTAGAACCACGCGGGTTCCGTCTTCCTTCTCTACGTATAATGCGCCGAGAATACCTGGAAGTTTAGCTCCTTCTTGGTCGAAGCTAACGTCGACTACTGGGCCGATGATCTGTGCTATTTTGCCTTGATTTGACATGTTCTAAATCATGTGTTTTACTGCGCTGCAAAAGTAGGATTTTATCCTTTAAAAAAAACCGCGTTGATATATTTTTCCTTCGGAAGGATTTCGTCCTGTTAATTGGACATTATTAGACTTCCATTAAATAAGGTTCAACTATCGCCATAGTAGCCCTTAAATTTCATTTTATTTCTCCATCAAAACATCCATAAAATACAGATTTGAATCATAATAGGCCTCTTTCCATGTGAAACCTACGTCTTTTATCAGTTTCTTAAATTCTTCCTGACCGTATTTTTTTGAAATTTCGGTATGAATACTTTCCATCTCATCAAAGTGAAATGACTTATTCACAGCTTTGATGTGTACATCCTGTTCTTTTTGCGAAATCAAAAAACTACGTACCTCACCTGTTTCCGGTTCATAGCTGGCATAATGTTTAAAATTCTTAAGTTTAAAATCGCCGCCCAACTCTTTATTGATTCGATTCAATAGATTCAAGTTAAACCGAGCAGTAATTCCTCCAGGATCAGAATACGCTGGCAAAATAATATTAGGCGACTTCTTCAAATCGATGCCAATTAACAATTGATCACCAGGATTGAGTGCCTCATATAGCTTATTTAAAAACGCGGAGGCTCCTTCTAAGTTGAAATTTCCCAGGTTTGATCCCAAAAACAAAACGAGCTTATTCGTTTTACTTGTATCATTTGAGATACGCTCCAATACTTCAAAATACTCACCTTGAATTGGCTTAACTTTTAATTGAGGCAATCGTTTTGCAAGTGAGTTCTTTGCTTGATCAAGTGCTTCTTGAGAAATATCCAATGGGCTATATACAAACTCATTTCCTGATTCTAGCCAAGCCTTAAGGAGGTAATAGGTTTTGGAGGCATCACCTGCACCTAACTCTATAATATTCAGATTTCCCTTTTGGGTTACCGCAACAATGTCTGCTGCGTGGGTTTGAAAGATCCGCAACTCACACTTGGTCGGGTAATACTCAGGCATGGCCATGATTTCCCGAAAAATTCTACTTCCCTTATCATCATAAAAATATTTGGAAGAGAGTTTCTTGGCGGGTAAACTCAGACCTTCTAAAACCTCTTGTTCAAAAGAATTCGACATTAGCGTCCGATTACCCCCATCTCAAATTTACACACTTCTTTTAAGGCCATCTCGCTGTTTATCATGGTGGTTTGAGATTTAATCTTTCCGGACTTTAAATCGTATACCCAACCGTGCAGGTATGGATTATTTCCTTTTCTCCAGGCGTTTTGAATAATATTGGTCTTCCCTAAATTATAAACTTGCTCAATTACATTCAGCTCAACCAAGCGGTTTTCTCTGGCCTCACCTTTCAATTCCTTTAGTTGCTGCCAATAATAGTTTTGGGTGTCTTTAATGGTTCTCAACCAATTATCAATCAAACCATGATCCGAGTTTTGCATTGCAGTTCGTACACCTCCGCAGCCATAATGACCGCAAACAATAACATGGCGAACCCTTAAAACGTCAACGGCATATTGAATAACAGAAAGGATATTCATATCGGTCTGCACCACCAAATTGGCAATATTTCGGTGTACAAATATTTCACCTGGATTGGTCTTCGTAATCTCATTTGGTGGAACCCGACTATCGGAACAGCCTATCCATAAAAAACTGGGGGCTTGTCCTTCCGATTTTGAAGAAAAGTATTCCGGGTCTGCTGCTGTCATTTCAGATATCCACTGTTCATTATTTTCTAAGAGCCTTCGGATTGATTCAACCATGGAATCAAAACTAAAAGATAAAATCCAAAAAAGGGCACTCTGTAATGGAATTCGTTCCAGGGTACTGAGAATGAAGGGAATTTGTTCCTAACAGTGGTTGCACATTCGCACGCTCTTTCCGTTCTTTGCAGGGCATGGCACCGAAACTTAGCATTATAACCGTTACCTATAACGCAGCAAAATTCATTGAGCCAACAATTCTATCTATTGGAGCCCAGAAATTCACCGACCGCGAATTTATTGTAGTGGATGGATTATCAAAAGATGATACCGTCTCCATCCTCGAAAAACACGATCAAATTGTTACCCAATTTATTAGCGAAAAAGATGCGGGTCTCTATGATGCAATGAACAAAGCAATTCGTATGGCCAAGGGCAAATACGTGATGTTCCTGAACGCCGGCGACTTATTTTATGATGATTCGTCTCTTGAAAAAGTTTTCGCTCATTCAAATGAGGAGGATATAATTTATGGCGACACAGCCATTATCGATACAAATTATGAATATGTCGGAATGCACCACATGCGGCCTCCTAACGACTTGAATTGGAAAAGCTTCAAAAAAGGAATGGTAGTTTGTCACCAAGCGATACTTGCCAAACGGGATATCGTTCCATTTTATGACTTGAATTACCGCGTTGCTGCAGATATCGACTGGGCCATCCGACTTACTAAAAACGGTAAAAGCTTCTACTTCTATAAGGAACCGCTCGTGCGTTTTATGCAAGATGGAATTTCTACACAGCACCGCAGCCTAGGTTTGAAGGAACGTTATGCCGTGCAAGAACATTATTATGGAAAGCTCCCTACCCTGCTCAATACCTTTTGGTTGGGTCTAAAATACTTTGCCAGTCTTCGTTTCATCTCCAATGTGCGCAAATGACACGAAGGGTTAAGCTTTGGGACAAATATTTTGATTTGTTCTTGGACGAAGAGCAAATCGCTCAGCGCGTTCAAGAATTAGCCAAAGAACTTCATAAGGACTACCTGGGTAAACGTCCGATTTTCGTAGCAGTACTCAACGGTTCAATACATTTTGCCTCCGACCTCACACGCAACTTCCACGATAAATGCGAATTGAATTTC
>Ga0100380_10001159_pt1 | contig 28691 bp, 39 predicted proteins | sample CryGeymeta201504_FD_80417 | JGI IMG/M metagenome (GOLD analysis project Ga0100380, IMG submission 80417) | Groundwater microbial communities from Crystal Geyser aquifers in Utah, USA - Crystal Geyser metaG 2015-04 | ecosystem: Environmental > Aquatic > Deep subsurface > Groundwater | place... | reverse complement strand
ATGCGACAACTACTAACCATGAAAAGACGCATCTCTAAGAGGAGTGATAGAGAGGTGACTATATAGTGAAGAAATATAAGAAAAATCATAGTTGTGTCCTTGAGACTTTAACATATTATGCCAGCAGTTGACTTATGAGCTCTTGTTTGATATTTGCTCGGCTGGGAGCTACTGATTTGTAGGATGATGAACCCTCTTTACTATCTCTCTCTTCGCAATATTTGCTTTGGCTTAGAATTGAAGCATACTCTGAGAGGTTTCCTGAATTTGATGCGGATGCTGTTTACTTTGACTTTGATATGCTCTTTGCAATGCTTTTTTCGTACAACTCCTTATAAAGTGCCATCCACTTGAGAGCTAACTTGTCAGAAGAGAATCTAAAAGTCCATGTTTTTTTGACACTATCCTTGAGAAAGCTGATGTTGATAGTGCTTTCGTCTATCTATGCATGTGTATTAGCCAATACCAAAGTTTCTTTAATGGGTCTTTCACCTTTCCTTTCGAGTTCGATGAGCTTGTCGATGGGTCGAAGGTGCTTGGTGTAGAAGAGAGTGCAGGTGCGATCTTCCATGACTATGAGTCTCTCGTTGAATAATAGTCCTGTTTAACTTTACTTATAAACATTGACATAGAAGATAGTATGTCCTGAGACTGGACTTCTTTGAGATATGACGTTGTATTTGAGAGTGTCCTCATTGAACTCCTGAATATTATCCATCGCCAATAAAGCTATAATATATTGAGAGATACCCGAACCGATAGCTTGGAAAGGCAACTGATCATTCATCAACAAACAATCAACGAAACAAATGAGGAGAGAACAAAATAAATAAAATTATCATGCCTTACGATAATTTATATTTGACTATACTTACTTATGTTCCATAGGGTGACACTCATCCGTGAGCCAGTCAAGATCCTAGAGGACTACAACCCTAGCATCTTCCAACCACACGAGCACCACACAACTCGCTAAGACTATGCCACTGAGACTTTGATTGAGGTTGCCGATGATCAAGATGATCGGGCAGTAAAAGACAGACAAAGGAATGAGCACAACGGGTCCTAGATAACATGCTGGAACAACAATTATCTAAACAATGTCAACATTATGAAACAATAGTGCTAGAACAACAAAAGGAAGAGAAAGTTCAAGATCAGGTTAGAAAGACAGTCTCTCAAGGAGCCATCTTATCTTGAAAATGCACCCATCACTCCCAATATCTGCCTGTCCATTAAAAAATAAATCAATAAGCTTAGGCTTCCTTTGAGGGAAAGAACCTTCAACTCCGAGCAGTTTGCTTCCTTGACAGTCGAAAAGGAGAAAAGTAAAACTAGGAATTAAATAAAATCAGAGATCATGAGCTGGAAACAGTAAATAACGCCTGTTGGGAAGACCCGAAATAAGGTCAAAAGCAGCTGGAAGTGTCACAACATCATCAGAGATCGAGACGAAAGTAAGCAATACAGAAGGATAAAGAGAAAGGACTTTTACACAATCCAAAATGATGAGGAATGCATCAGTGAGGAAAACATGGGCAAAATGTTGAGAACTAGATCCAAAAATGAGCCAAGAGTCAGTATGAGCAGCCCGAAAGTTATGAACTTGAGAGGTAACTCTATCAAAAGACTGTTCATCGAGTGATAATATTCTACTTTGTCTGTCCTCTTCTCTCATAAATAAAACTCTATCCTCTTTTCTCATAGACAGAACGATAGCACCTTTGTGATTCCTCAATATAATTATATTCGTACATGGAGCTAACTTTCGACCATCAGCATTAAGTCCCAGAAATAAAACCCCCAGCCAAATAATCTCCCAAAGAAGCAATCAGAGGATCATCTCTCAAAAAAATAGAAAAATTACCACCTCCTCCACAGACGTCTGTGTTCAAGCCTCTTGAATTTTAGGCAGAAAGTGCCTCCTATTGTTTTTATCTAGATGGACTGTAATAAATACGAAACTCATCGGCTCTCTAACTACCTGCAGCAGTCCTATAAGCCATCATACACAGAAAGAGGTTTAGTGAAGAAAGAGTATATGAGGCCATAGTCAACAGCAATTTAGACTTCGTAAGCGTCCACTTTAAGGATTTTGGTTTCGGTCTGAAGCATGAGCTCAACAAAATGTTTGAAGACATCCACAATTAAGTGGAGGCAGGAATTTGGGATGGTCAATACGATGTTAGCAAAAGAAATGTAGGTATTTGCTTAGGTAGAACTACTTTCAGCTCAGAAACAAGGAACAGGAACTTGTCACGCACATCACTGAATAGCTTGTCCGCAAAAATATCAACAACTTCAAAATGGAACTTGACCAAAGCGAGGTTGACAGCTAGTACCTCGATGGGACCATTCTTCCCAATGCTCACTCATAAACTGATAAGCTCAAAAAAGCTGAGTAGTTTGTAAGGAAAATGCAGGAAGAGCAAATGAGATATCAATCCTTCGTTAAAAAGAAAAAGGAAGAGGAAAAATAGCTAGAGGTTCGCAGCGTTCAGTAGAAGTAGAGCAGAGTCCAAGAGCTCAGAAGATAAAAACATGAATCTGTTTTAAAGAGGATCTAAAAGAAGAGACAGATGAAGAGCATATAAATTGAGAACAGGAAAAAAATTCAAAGTTAGTATCTCAGGTTTGTAACAGGGGCAAGAAAACCTATGCACCAGTAAATGGAGTAGCGCTATGAGAAACAAAAGATGGAGGAACAGCGGGCCAAATATAAGAAAATGAAACAGCTGATGGAATAAAAGAAGCCCATCTCGTTTGACGACATCAACTAGCATATGGACAAGTACGATGAATTGCTCTATGAAAACGAACAATACAGAAAAGAGAAACGAATGCTGAAGGAGCACTAGATGTAGATAATAGCCAGCAAGCTGCCCTACCGTAGTAAATTTTACAGTCTTGTCGCCAGAGAATCGCCTAAATTTGATTAAAAATAACTAAGAACATCATTGATCAAAAAACAAACAACCTTCGCAGATCACGTGAAGAAAAATTTCATGCCAAAAGTTGACCAAAAGAAACATTAGTAGATCGAAGAATTGATTAGAAAGGTTAATGAGCACAAAAATAAAGTCAATCCCAGCAGAAAGTATATTGAGTAGGGAAACAGGAATTTGGAAAAACTGCATCTCTTGATCGGATAGTTGAGAGCTAAAAACAAAATAAAAGAACCAATTGATCCATCAAGCAGAGTTGAGCCTACCCCACCCAGAAGATATAAAAATTACCTCTAAGATGTGCGACAGTCAAAAATCATCAAAGACATCGCCTCCATGTCCGTTGACTATGCCACAATGCTCGAAAAGGACGATCACTAGATCATCAGAATTGAGGCTATGAAAAAGGAGGACAAAGCTAAAAAGCAGGAGCTGTACCTCAACTCAGCAGTAGAAACTTTAGACTTCGACTCCCATATGAGTGGGAAGAAAATGGTCGAGCATGACTTCATGGAATCTGCGAAGGCAAAGATGGCGATCCTGAGGAAATTTCGTCCTGAAGGTGATGGTCCTTCTACAATTTAATGATATTATTACTTTATTTTCACTCATAAAATTTATAGAAAGGATCAGAGGGGGATATTTCTTCAAACTTGTAGTCTTGAATACCAAAGTCGCTGATCTATGAAATGTATGCTTCAAACTAAGGGTCTTCGGCATCAATCACCTCCTGCCCGTCGTATATGTCCTTAGCAGTACAAAACTAAGGAATGTTGAAGTAATCATGCTCCAATATCTACTCGAAACCTTTCTTGGTACCCAGCCTGTCAGCTGCAGGTGCAAGCAGCTTGGCGATCAAATCTTTCGTAGTTGAACATTGAATACTCGAAAGCTGTGCAATGCTTATGCCTGCTTTCATTTCTATGTTAGCCAATGAGGTACCTTCTATTATGTTGGGGTTTGTGTTATCGTATCCGAAAGGAGGCTTTCCTGTGAGAAGCTCATAAATCAGGATTCCAAAGCCATAGTAATCGAATTCATAAGAGTAGCCCTTTTAGTCATACACTTCTGGAGGCATAGAATGGACTGTTCCACAAATGGTATAGGTCCTTTATTTGTTGATCTTTTTTGCATGGCCAAGGTCAATCATCGTCACCATCCCCTTCTAATCAACCATGAAATTCGAAGCTTTGATGTCTCGATAAATGTAGCAATTTTGATGAAACTCCTGAAGAATCAGCCCGATTTGTGAGACAATGAGGAAAGTAAAGGAATTATTGAGTGGACCTGCCATTTGTAGCAACTTGTGAAGAGGCAGTCCCTTCACAGGCTAGAGTACCATATGAAGCTCATCCTCATCTTGAAAAGTAGTAATGAGTTTGTTCATGCCCTTGGCTTTGATGCTTGTAAAATGGAGCAAAGCTTGTTTTTAGTTTTTAATATGTTCGATGCTTTTCTGATCCTTAAGGGATGCCTTTTTGATGGACTTAGTTAAAAGGGCTTTACCTTGCATACGACCATCTGCTCGTAATATTTGCCTAGAATTATCTTGGTCGATCCACCGTGGGTCTAGTCCAGTTGTTCGAGGACGTTGATTTTTTCAAGCCTGTCCAGCATAGAAATAGAATTTAATGGTATGTCAATATAAATAGCAAAGGTGAATAAGGTAGTCAATATGAATAGTAACATCAAATTGATCAAAAACGATGGTAGACATCAAACAGCAAGAGTGAGTTATTCAACCAGGGGTGGTTCTCAAGGAAGTGTATCACGTGCTCTATGCTGATCGTCACAGAATCATTCCTGAAGCCATCCTTTTCCTATATGTACTGAATAAATATAGAATCTGATTCCTTTGGTCTAGGCTTCAAAATGTAGCTTTAAATTCTCTTGTCAATTTTCTTGTCTCCCTCGCCTGTCTTCGCCTCTAAGTTCGACCTCATTTCATCCTCCTTTTTGACCTCGTTTGCTCGGAGGGTATTGTAGAGGGTGTGCTTATGCTTGAAAGTGAGGTTGTATATTTTTGTGTTGGGGTGGTAGTAAAATTATTGATTGTGAGTAATTCTTCTGCTGTCCTCAGACAAATATCCAAGCTCATTCCCGAGCCGAGCATTTTTTTTATTTCGCAGGCAAGCCGAATTGTACATTTCCTCCATCGCATTTTTTAGAAAATCGTCAACGCGGTAGGCCAGGTGCTAGCTTAAATCCTTAAGCTTCGAACGCTCGCAAAAAAGATCCTTGCGACTGTCTATGTAAGCCTGAATAGCACTGGCCCTTCCTTTGATAGTTTTCTGATACTAGCGACTGTCAGCTTTTTTCTGCAGCTCTTCTCTTCTCTGTTTTTCGTCTTATCTCTTTCGCTCCTCTTCTTATCGGCGAACTCTTCTGGTTCTCTCCTCCTGCTTTTCTCTATCTTTTTGCTATCTTTCCAACTTCTCCCTTTCTCTGTTCGCCTTTTCCAGCTCTGCCTTATCAGCACCTCTTGGGGCCTTCTGTTTGGGGGCCTCAACACTTGAGTCTTCAGAAACTTATTTTTTGGCCTCAACTCTTTTGGGAAGCACCTGAACTGGAGGAGGCCCTTCTTTATTAGGGGCGGAAGATGTAGTATTTTTTTTTAGAGCCTTGCTTTACAATTTTTATGTTGCCTTTTCCCTCCATCTTTTGGTGAAAGTGGGAGGCTGCTTTGGGATACTTTTTTTGGCTTCCCCCAGGAGAGGAACATTGAACTTGGTGATAACATCCTGGTAAGTGAGTTTGTCTTCCATGAGGTTGATTTTGGGAATCACCCTCAGGAGTAGCTCAGATATGTCGTATTTCTCATCTAAATCTTTGCTAAACTATCCTCTTTGAAGCTCTTGATAGGCGTCTCTGAAGCCAATGAAGGCATCAATCAGCAATTTGAACATCAGGTAGTTTTTCTCACTGAGGACTTTAATGTCCTTAGCGAAGGATTTGAGATCAGCCGTATCCTGTTCATACTTCTTGACCATTCTTTCGATCCTTTCTCTCTCGTTTACGTCTCTCTCTTATTTGTTCATAACGTTCTTCAAGCAAGTGAGGTATATCTTGAGAAGCAGGCTGGGATCGTTGTTCTAGTGCATCAAATTGAATTTTACAATATCAAAGTTGACTGACCGATATCTCTTTTCCTAAATCTATCAATAGGCATCAATAAGCATCACTAAGCCAACTAACCATCCAACAATCACAACTTCTTGAAAAACCTTTAGCAAAGGTCATCTGTCATGCTGGGCTCTTCCTCATCGATCATGATCCACTCTTGCTCTTCTGTCGGAATGTAGTGCTTGGGGGCAGAGTGGAAGGCGATTGAGGGCCTGAGTTATGCCTCCCGCAGGTTCTAAGTGATTACCTCGACTATATCATCGAGGTACTACTGATTATTCTGATTCTCCATTTTTTCCACTTCAAAATGAATCTTGTTGTTTTCCTTAGTGTAGTAATTTGAGAAATAGTCTTCTTTTGGGATCTCATTGTCAATCTATCTCCCCATCATCAGGCCAGTTTCATATGTCCAGCACCTGGCAACATTCTCAATGGTGTATCCTCCTCCTCCTAACAGTACCATCGGAGTGCCAAACTGCTTCATGTATGAAATGCACTCTCCATGGCCTTTGATTGATAAGTTGAGATGCCCCAGCTTATCTTTCGACAGGGAGTCAGCTCCACACTGAAGAACAACTACATCTGGAACATAAGATGCCATTACTCGAGACATCACCTTCTTAAATAATTCAATGTAAGCGATATCAGACATACCTCGCTTTAGGGGAACGTTCACTGTATAGAATTTTCCAACTCCCTCTCCTATTGACTAGAGGGCTCCTGTTCCAGGGAAGAAGTCTTAGTCAAACTCATGAAAACTGACAGTCATAACTCTGTTGGTGTGGTAGAAGGCTTCCTCAACTCCGTCGCCATGATGAACGTCAATGTCAAGATAAAGAACTCTGGGGTACACCTTCAACAGCTCTAAGATGCAGAGAACAATATCGTTAACATAGCAGAAACCACTGGCTTCAGTTTTTTTAGCATGATGAAAACCTCCTGACCAGTTTATTACCACATCACCTTCTCCTGCTATTATCAAGTCAGCAGCATCGATGCTTCCTCCGGCAGCCAACTTGCAAAAATCAAACAGCCCTGAAAAACCAGGGCAGTCAAATGTCTGGTTGACTTTGAATATGGATCCTAATTTGACGTCCTCTCGAACTTTTATCCTTTCCTGCTAATCTTGAGTTGTATATTGCTCCAGGATAGAGTAGGGCTTGGGACTAACCCAGGTTTCAAGGTACTTGATGTAGAGAGGATGATGGAAGTGTTCGAGCTCTTGAGATGTTGCCGATTTAGCATGAAAAATTTTGAGTTGTGGAGAGAGGTTATAGTTGGAGATAAGAGAATGCACCATTTTTGCCCTTTTGGTCTTCATAGGGTGCTCTTTGCTGAACTCATACTTGGTGATATCTTCATTGTAGAGGTAACACACTCGGTTCATCCTATAAATTATTATGATGGCAAATCATATTTTGGAGGCAAACCTTTGATAAATGATGGTTGTATGATGCCTCAGCTCAGTGAGGAAATTTGGAGTCCTTTGTTAGAATTATAATCAGATCAATAAGTATGATAATCAAAGTCCTTCTCACGTTTCTGCTTGTCTGGCTGGCAGTCAACAAGTGTACTGATTTCTCCAAATGCTTCCTCAAAGAACTGTTCGACTTCTCCTTTCCACCCTAAAATGTCTACAACATTCAGCTCAGCTCGCAAGAAGGATCCCTTGATAATGTCATTCTCGGCTATGGAGACTTCAACTCTGATCTCCGCTCAGATTATGTGGCTGTTGATCCCAATAGCAACAATCTGCTTGTCTTTTTCTATCAGGACGGTGGAGACAACAATGGATAGTACCTTCTGAGTTCCACGATTTAACTATTTAATGGCTGTGCTCCTGTGAGCGTCTATCTCTGTATTTTGATGGTTATTCAGATGACGTGAACCTTGACAGTAAGCTTGACATCACAGTGTGGGGGTAGTACAGCAACAAAAGTAACTGTATCTATCCTGCCCTCCAGGGTGTCAACGGCTCCTTCAAAGCAGGAACGGCCGCACCCAAATAATATATGGAAACAACCCAACCCATCCTATTCGAGTCAGCTAACGTCCTTCCAGGAATCAAGACAACCTGCCTTATGCTTTACGACAGCTAATCTTTGAGTCGGTCAGTTATCTACTTTGACTATAGTGAATAGTAAGTATGACCCTAAGTAGCGTACTTGTGAATTGGAATAAATTGTTCAACGGAAACCAAAATATGGATGTTCCTTTCAGCAATCAGCACTGGAACAGCTTCATCGATATCACTGATGATTGTAATCCTGACATTGTCATCACCAACGCCAATCTTGAAATTTAGTTCTGGGTGTTCACCACAAGCATTGGCTTCAATCTTAGTATATCGTGCTCTATCCAGTTAAAACTATTAGGCTGAGCAAGCTGGGAATTAGTACTTTGACATCTCTTGTCTTCACTGATGTTGGTACACCTCTGCTGATATAGACTATGACGGCCTACAAGAACTGACTCTTGCCAATGAAACTGCAATATTCATTTATCCCAACATTGAAGAAGTCCCAGATGAAATATGCGTGCCCTTCAAGACTTCCTTCAGCTTTGGCTGGGATGAGCCTCTGATCGTGCCTGCCCCAGTGAACTGTACTCTTTCCCAACAAAATATCCACTACGCCGACTTAAATACTGATGGCTACCCTGACTTAACATTTACCTGCTTCACTGAAGCCTCTTCTCAGCAACAGCTATATATCTATGAGAACAAACTAAAGGACGAAGAGGGTTTTCCTATCTTCTCTACCTATCAAGATGCCTTCATCCAATATATCAATAGCAATCAGGACGTCAATGCCACCAGGGTCAGCTTCTTCGATGTCCTTGAGAATGGGTACTTTGCATATAATCTAGAATTATTGACATCATGGTAACTATCAATGGGAAAAGAACGATGGTCCTCTACAATAACTACCTTTATCAAAATTACTTCTATATCAAAGGGTTTGCCACTAATGGGCCCAACTCAGAAGGAGGCACTCAAATCCCAGGTGCTAGCTTCTATTGGCTCAACAGTCTCGGCAACTCTCAAAAAAGAGCTGTGTATGTGCAGTTGGCGCAGACTGCTTATGGAGCAGTCCCTATGCCTTATGTCCTCACTGGCTTGGGAATGGCTAATAACTACGTTGAGCAGTTCACCGTCGGAAGATTGGGCTCCAGTAGATCTTGGTCGCCTATTATACCCAACAGTCAGCTGGCTGTATTCAGCGGAGGATAGAGAGCAAGTAGGTACAGTATTGTTGATATAGCTGGAGCATAAAGATTTTCATTTTGCCGACTGACTCGATAGTATATGTGCTGATCGTGTGCATTGTGATTTTGACAGTCATGGGCCTTGTTCTTCTGGGGCTCAAATGTCGCCATAAGAAGGAATAAAATGCACTCATGTAGGACTACATGTGATCTAACTGATATGATTGACCTGTTTGCATAATAGTCATAAAAAATCATTTGCATGCCTGTCTGTAATTATACAGAATATATCTGTCTGACAAGTTTAATTTCTTGTGGAGAATGTCGATGGCATTCTTGAAATCTTTCAGAGTCAGTTCCTCGTTTATTTACTCCATTTCGAAGAGAATGGGCTTGATGATACCCAATATCTCTGGCGATATGGCGTCGATATTGATTTTCTGAGAGGAAATAATACCATCCTGGTCTGAGTCTAACTCCGAGAAAAGCCATGTGATCCTCTTCATATGCATCTGCTGAACGATCTGTTGAGACTATTAATTAATGATAGGCTTGGCCTGATGAGGTTATGATAGGACTTACTACTTGGTCATGTGGTAGAGGTAGTTTCCAATGTTGCTTCCTTGATTCTCTCTGATTCCCACGTCGTTGATCATTGGGCGAAAAAGCTACTGCCCGGTATTGAGATCTATCTTTTCCTTTAGGATCCGCTCCTGAACCATATCCATCAATTTGGCGTTTCTACATTCAAGATACTGTTTTTGCCGCTATTCGAAATTACCTTTATCTTTCATTAATTCATTGGTGATTCTACCAATTGAAGGCTTAAAGGTATTTTAGTCTTGATACCGGCTCTTTCTACTGATTCTGCTGGAAATTTTTACTTTATCTTCAGCGAGTTTCTGACTAATCAAGTTCAACTGAGGTTTGAAAGAGCAATGCTCCATTTCATCCATAAGTTTTTTGTTGTGGACCTCTGAGCGCTTGTTGACTGTCTTTTTTCCTTCCTAAATGAGGTAAACCTCAACAGGGACATCACTTCTTTTTCGGCCCTCAGCTATCACTTTACTAATTTTATTGATTTGAGGCTTCAGAGTCAGTTCAGGATCAACCTCGTTATCTTTATCTTTTTGAGCCTTCTGTTTAATTATTTTCAGATAATTTTTCTTTATAGCAGTTTCATTGTACAGCCTCTTTGTAACATCTTTGTTGATTCGGCTTATCTCCTGCTTGGATTTACTCCTCTTCAAAGTTTGATTGAGAGACTAAATTTCTTACTTTCGGATTATCTTCACATGTGAGGGCTTGTCATAAGTGCTAGATTTCGCCACAGAAGAACTTCTGACATCTTGACGGGATTAGAATTGTGAAGGCTCAGGTCGGCTTATCTTCATCATTGAGTGAGATGGTCGCATACTTTTTTCTTGTGTTTCTTGTTTGTTTATGATCTCAAGGGCATTTTTTATTTTTCTCTATGAATCTTGAATGCTTTCCTTCAACTATTAAATTCTATCCTTTTTGGAGGTAGATGGGGGCTTGGCTCGATTTTATTTTAATGGTTGTTTAGAGCTTCCAAAAAGATCGATTTAAAGCTCTTCCTCCAGGCTGTTTCTGTATTAGGACCCATAGAACAAGAACTACCTATTATCTTAAATGACCTCTTTTTTCTTGAGGGGCAGTATTCTTTCATTAATTTATTGGAACAGGTGATGGCTATTAGATTGTTTAAACAGTTACTCTTATATTTCTCTATTTTTATTGTTAAAATGAGGCTGTTAATAAGTACTCTTCAACTGTCGATAGCGATTGCTCTCCCTTCCAGTGTTGCATCCAAAAGACTCTTCTTCTGCCAATTACCTTTCGGTGTTTAGGTTATTAATTGGTGTTTGTAACTTGAAGTTGCTATTCGTGTAGCTCATGGTGTTTGGTTGTTCGACTCTCGAGGGTCTATGAGGTGTCCGCTAGCCAAATACTTATTCGACACTCTTTCTACTGAATTTGACTCTTTCGTAAATGTGCTAAAGAAGAGAAGGGTTTAGCTGATGCTTTTCAATGAAGGCCATTGCCAACTCATGATCGTTGTCTCTCTGATGAAGAAATATGCGGTCTGTCCGGTTTTGGTCGATTTATATTTTTATGACAGCTGAGTGAGAGAGGAAATACCGATGAGAGGACCTCGGGGATTGTTCTTACTCTAACAGATGTCCATATACGATCGGTCGATTATAAAATTTAACTGATTTCAGTTTGAATCCCATGATTGAAGAGCAATAAAATCTCAACCCTAACTCGTCCCTTGAACTGGCTGATGTGATCAGAGAAAATCTCAACTTCCAATTTGATCAATCTGTCAAGCGCACTCTCCTCAAAGAGTCTCTGCTCAAGATTAGCCTCGACAAGGATTTTGAGCATATCTTTGAGGACCACAACTACAACCACCGAAAAGAAGAAGCTCTTAGTGAGGTAGCCAACAGCAGCAAACAGACCTTCATGACTGTCTCCGAATAGATCAAGGACATTTGCGAATGGCTGGAGGAAAGTGAATAATTTTGTGGACTAGCATACATTCCGTTCACATCATTCCCTCGCCTGATACACATTCTCCATCAGAAAATTGAAGGAACTGCCATCATCGTAACTGAGTATCCTACTTTCTGGATCAGCAAGATGGAATAAATTGGCCGCCTTTCGAAGCTCAGATGGGGATTTTTGAGCGCGAACCAAGACGCCGATGACAAAGTTAGAGTACTGTAATTATATGAGCTCAAAAAGCTTAAACTACTGTTTATCACTCCAAGTCTCTTCAAGTGTGAAGAATACCACGAATTCGAATGTGACTTGCTCATTGTAGGAGATATGCATCTTTACCACAGACATTCTCAACTCTTGCAGAAATTTGTCGCCAAAGCAAACCCAAACAGAATGTTGGGGCTTTATCACACTCTTATGCCTGAACACTACAAAGGAATTCTCAGCGAATTGAGGATGAATTAAATTAATCAGCCAAAATCTCAGACTCACAACATGATAGTGCTGAAAACTACCCAATAAGACAAGTTCAAGGCCATGCTTGCTTACCTAGCCAAGACCGAGCATAAGAGGATGTTGATCATTGTGAACAAACGCCAAGAGGCCTATGCTTTGAACAAGAAGTTGATGATGGAATCAAAAACTTCTCTGAGTTTGTACGACTATCTGAACGCGACTGAAATGAACAGTTTTTTGGTTGATGACATGATGGACAAGATAGATTGTGATAAGGAGGAGGAAAAAGTCTTTGAAATTATCAAGAAAATCAACAACTGTGAGATTACAATCACAAAAAATACTGACTTCCTGAGGTTCTGCAACTTTGACATCGCTATCTACTATAGCTTCACAGATGTCATCAAGTTTGTCGAGTCCTGCTTCACTGTCAAGGATAAGCTCCTCATGTTCTCAGAAACCGATTACCACAACTATCGAAATCAGATCACTTCCGAATTTGTCACTCCTGAATATTTGCAAAAAATTGTTATGAAAATGGTTGAAAAGCCTCCTCGAAAAGAAGAACAAAACAAGAAAAGATTCTATTCTGACTGTATCGAGGACAAACTTCTTGACTGCTACACCATCAGCAAAAAATATGCTGAAAAGGATTAGGAAAAAGTCCTAAGAATGAATACTTTCTGCAAGAAACATTAAATCTCATCAAAATTGTTTTCTAAAATTATCGATGCTCTTTAACAGCACGGAGCCATTGCCACCAACTACAGGACAATCTATGAAATATAAATCGACTTGGAGTCAATTAGCAGAATGAAGAAAAAGCTACCTATGATTGAGGAAGTTCGAAGGAAGGTCAATGTTCTGAATGTGTCGACTAGCCTGCAGAAAACAATCAGATCAATTTTGGATGACTTAAAGAAAGAGGGAATCAAGTTCAAAATTACTGAAGAGGCCCTTCAGATCAAAATTTTGAAGAATTTCGAAGACATTGAATGGGGTTCTGTTCATAAGACAGTCAACGACCCTGTTGCTGCAGAGGCTAACAATCTTGATAAATCTTTCGAAACTTTCAAAGATTGTGCTTACTCAAGCATTTAACTGACCAGAAGAGAAAAAGCTCTTCAGAAGAAATAAGTCATTTTGAATTTCTTTAAAGCAAAAGAAAGAGAAGGTTGCAATAATGTAATGGACAGCTATCACAAAAGCAATTTGCTTACATCTGAGATTGAGGAGTGGTTGAGACACACTGAATAAGTCAATCTTACAGATCATGATTTAGTAATGATGCTTCAAGGAGTGGAAAAAGCTAGAGCAAGCAGATTCAAAGAGGACCCGATATTTGGCCGCTATCGCCGTTTGAAGTACGAGGAGCTTATGGAAGCTGTGAGTCGCATTTACTGCAACAAGAAGATAAAATTCGACTGATATCAATTGCATATGTTAATAAATAAGAGTATCTAGGGGATGATAAACGTCTTGACAATCATTCGTAGATCCAGTCGTGGGCATGATGCTGGTAGTTGAGGACATCCTTGCCGAACCAAAGATCGATTTCCTTTTTGGCGTTCTCAACTGAGTCGGATCCGTGGCAGATGTTTCTGCCAGTGATGATACAGAAGTCACCTCTGATTGTTCCAGGGTTGGACTGAAGGGGATTAGTGGCACCAAGGAGAAGTCTGCCGGTAGCAACAACACCTGTTCCTTCCCAAACCATACAGACGACGGGGCCTGAGAGCATGTACTTGATCAGAGCGGGGAAGAAGGGTCTCTGGGCAAGGTCAGCATAATGCTTTTCAAGGAGTTCTTGAGTGGGTTGGACCATCTTCAGGGCTCTAAGGTAGTATCCCTTTTGTTCGAATCTGGCGATGATTTGTCCGATGAGGCCTCTCTGGACACCGTCGGGCTTGATCATGATGTATGACTGCTCCATGTTTGTTGAAAGATTTATAAAGTTGATAAACTCACCTCAATTTACAAGCTAGACTATATATCAAAAAACGTCCTTTTTAATGAATGGTTCACATTATCATCCAAATCATCATTTCTTAGCTTGAAAAGTAGCCGAACCTTTCATGATGTTCTCCAGGTGCTTGTCAACAAAACTGTACAGGCGAGAGAGATAGTCTTCGTAGTAAATAACCTTTGCCTCAGCATCTTTGTTAGTAGCAAACTCAACAAAGTCTTGAGTCTCTTTTTGCCCGAATTCGATACCTGAGGTCTCGAGATGTCGCTTCATTTATTCGATCTCAATATAGCCTTTGCCTTCGGGGTCGAGAAGTCTAAAAGCAGCAAGGACGGTTTAGGGATCATCAGGTTCAAACTCCTGTTCTTTGAGGACTAAATAGAACTTAAAATACCTCTGAGCATGTAAGGCTCAAACTTAGAGTATTTGATCGTTTCAAGGGGCTAGTCTTCTTCAATCTAGGCTAGGAAATGATTTTACTTCAGGTAGGATGGCGTCTCTGACCTGTGCTTCAGATGGAAACTGTCCGAGATACCTCATGACATAAGGAACTTCTTTCTTTTCGATGAAGTTCTTTTTTTTGTCGTAGAAGAGGGAGAATCCTTCGTTGATTTTGGTCTTGAGATACTCCTATCTCTTGGCCTTTTATGTCATTGACAGATTGTTATCCCACAGCATTAGTTATATAAATAATATAGAAATCGAACACACTCCTATTCAAAAATGCTGAAGAAAAATTCAAAAATAAAAAAGAACAGAATATAGTCATGACATTATCTCCACTACCTTTGCGTTCATCATCAACTTGTTAGTAAACTCTTGCCCAAATCGACGCTGACAGGCTCCTATTAGCTCTTTTAACTTGTAGCTCCAGTTTCCGCCAAAGTCGCCCGATTTCTCTGAACAAAGCTTAGTCAGTGATTTAATGAATATATTTTGAGATTGGGAGCTCACCCCATGGTCGTGTGAGCTTGAGTTTTTCTCCAAAGGTAATTAACGAATAGATCTATGCTCAAGCTATCTTTCGGGGTCCCTGAGGAGTACGAGGAGTTGATTGACAATTTAATTTTTTGACTTCGAGGTGCTGACTAACAATCGCAGGTATTATTTGGCCATTTTGTTTGGATCGAAGCGAGAATATAGTTTATGCAATAATTTTGTTATTATTCCTGTAATTTATCCTCTTCTTGTTTCCAAGACGGGCAGAGTTTTTTCCAGAATACTTCCGACAGATTATTCCAGCACATTAGGGAAATAGTCGAGAGATTTAATGAGGTTGTTGACAGTATTAATGAGAAGCCCTGGATTTTTGTCATCAATCTGATCAATTGCGATTTGAAGGTATTTTCTAACGTTCACGCTATTTTCAAATTAAGAAGGATGGTCATATGCTGTTTGAAAAAGCTCATTAATGAGTCGCATTCGTTCCTTCCAGTTTTTTTTGGCGGTATATGTTCGGTCAAGCTCTTAGAATTTAGGATAGTGGGTGACAAAGTATTTTTGGGTTATGGCTTTATGAAGGATAGACTTTTCAAACTCATAGTTCTCTATTTCAATCCATAGGTTATTTTATCCTTTGGTTGACAATGATTTCAATAGCTTGTCAATCTTTTCAAGCAGATCTTTGCGGAATTAGACACAGTTGTTCTTCCAGTCCTTGTACAGCTAAAGAATCAACTTAGCGAGTCTTTTGCACTCCGACCTTAAGTTGAACTGAGGTTCCTCATTGAAATGAATCAGAATACTCCAGATCCACTCACACTCCTTTTGATATATCCTCTCCGTCCTAATCATGCTTTCCACACAGAGCATAAGAGTCATCCGGATATCAATCGACCGCGATTCTCGGACAGAGTTAAGGGCTGAGATGATTTTGGATAGGCAGAGTTCTTCGATAGCGGTGGTGATGCATTTTTTAATTTAATCCTGCATGAATTAGGAGGTTGTGATAGACTTCTTCATGATGGTGAGGATGATGTTTTAGGTGAACTGATACATCTTTTTGTGAAGCTTTCTCATCATTTCGTTGAGGCACATCAAAGCAAGCTTAGTTATTCCAGAACGAAGGTTGCTTAAATTTTGAAGAAGTTCATTCACTATCAGAGGAATGTTCTCCTCAGAAAGAAGGTCTCGATGGAATTCAGCCACTGATCTAATTTTGCTTATACCATCAAATTGAATACTCCAATTCGAATCCTTCATGTCAACAATAGCTCTTTCCAACTAACTCCGGGGGTTCTCAAGAGGCCTCAGATTCTACCTATCCACATAAACGATGTTCCTTTCCCCAAGAGACCTCTTGACAGGAGATTAACCCCCTTCGTACTTAGAGGTGCTTGTGTTCTTTGCCTTCTTTAACTCTGGCAACCTCTCAATAGAAGTTTTTTCTCTCTAGTCCTTGCTTTTCCTGTCCTGTTTTTTGCTAACTTTGAAGTTGATTTCAATGTGAGAGTTCCTCACCTTTCTTTATCGACTATACTGGACTATCGGCCTTTGCCTGTATTTCTCCTAACTCACATTATCGGTTTTCTGCCTCTCGATACTTTTCTCAATCAGGTTTAGCTTCTCTGGCTCTGCTGTAATTAGCCTTTGTTTTCTCTCTTTTCTGATCGAGACAGGAGATATCGGCTCCAGAGTAATTTTTTCTCCCTCCTCCGACAAAGAACCGACGGAGTAGTTGGTTTTTCCTATTTTTCTGATGATTTTGTGGTAGAGGTCAGCAGAAAATATTTGCAGCATATCGTCTCTGATTTTTTCATCCTTCCCTTGCCTTTAGACGATCAGAAGGACGCAGTCGATGACCTTCCTCTTGAGAGAGTTGGTGGTATCTGTGATTTAATAGCTGAACACTTAAAAGGGGCGTTCGGGGGGGTAGTAGAATTCAGGCGATGTTCGGTAGGCATGTATCACCAGGTCCAGAAGCATTTATTTGACCTTAATATTTTTATTCTGGGCAAACCTTTCGATCAGGTTCTCAAACCAAACTTCTGTATGATTCTTTACGTACTGTCTGACCATCTTATCCAAGTTTTTACGAACTATAAACCTCTTGTTGCCGATTCCACTCACAACACAGGGAACCAGCACCACGTAGTACTCCTTCTTCTTACCGTCTTCAGAGTTGAATATCACTTCCACTATTTTCTTTGAAATGCTGAACAATTTGATGCTGTCGTCAATCAGGCATTTTTCCAGAAAAGGAGCAAATTCCTCAATTTAGTTCAACTCCCAACTTGAAGTTTTCTCAAGCTTTTTAAGGAACTCCTAGGCAAAAGATACCTCATTGAATATTTTTAGCTGATTTTAGGGTATCTTGTCCATGATAACGTCAATCGACTAGGGCTTTTCCGGTTTGACTTCGATGCTGTTTTGGATACTTATGAATTTGGGACTTGGAGCGTTGTGGTTTGAAACCTCATCATCGGCTTAGTTATAGCTCTCAAACTGCCCCATTCTCAGAATGCTTTCCAAAAGAATCGAAAGTTACTAGTTTTCATATTTTAGCTGATAAAGCTCACTTTCAGCCTGACTACTTGCCGCCTTCAGAATCGGGTCGACTCCCTTGATTTTCAAAATGAAAATGAGACAGATGAGGCCTGCCCTTCGAATATCGCCATAGTCCTTCTGATAGGCTGCATGAATGAGCTCCTCAAAGAGGGTCTGGGCGCAGTTAAGCTGATGGTGGTAATGCTTATTTTATGCCATGAGGAGGGAATGGAGGCTGTTGATGGCTTTGAGTTTGAGGTGGGAGTTTTAATTTTGGGAGATGGCCGTTTTAAGATAGACATTGACCAGGGTGTCGATATCTCTGAATTTTCTGAGGAACTCGAGGATACACTTGTGACTGATTTTTCTGATGGTGACTTCGATACTTCCCAGGTTGAGGACCATCTTACTGAGTAGTCTTTTTTTGATGATGGTGACTATTTCAGATTAACTGGATGTGTTAATGATGATTTTTTAGAGCAGAGAAAGAGCGTTCAGGCATATGTCTTTCTGACTTAGTGAAAGGGTACTTATTCGATCAGCAGTGATAATTATAGACACTCGGTTATTCTCCGTTCGTACAGGTATATTCTTGCCCGGTGGTGTTAGTATAAGACCAGCAACTTCCGAAGACTTAGGGCCTTCTCGTCGATCGATCCTTTCGCCAATTTGCTTATCATCAGCTCGTAATTGCTGTCATCTATTTCAGTTTTCATATAACCCTCTATTGATAATATTAATAAACTGATCATCATATACTAATACATTGCTGCTACATGCCAACGGCCCTTTCAACCGACATCCCAACAACACTGAAACGCTTACCATCCGAACAGCTAAGATTCATTCAATAATTTATGGGCTTGGATAAGTCAAGAGTATAAGGAGGAACAACAATCAACCTTTTAGGAAGAGTTTGCCTAATTAATCGAGGTTTTAAGTCTGACAATCTTTTTATATTATAATATCATCTTATGCCTGGAAGTTATCGTCCCATAAGTTCCCTCATTAAAAAATACGAGCCTGAAAAGGTCAAAAATGAAGGAGTGGCAGACGAAAGAGGGCCTAACTCTTCTTCTGTTTAATAAAATCAGGATTGTTTTGACGGGAAATGGAGTCCTGAATAAAACTTGAACTTTGCCATCTTTGTGCACTACTACGAAAATATTTTCTCTTCTAAGCGCAAAAGAAAGTATTTCCTCCCCTACTCAGAATGTGCAAAATCTTCAAGTCCCTGAGTTAGTACCTAGAGAGTAGGACTGCCACCCAATGTCGGAGTCACTTCCAAAAAATGATGGCGAAATACAAAAGTGTTTCTAGACTCAAGAAATACCACCGAAACCTCGTTGGAAACGATGTTTATGCTAGAAAATTTGAAGACTTCAAAGGGCTGTGGGAAAAGAATCACAAACCTATGGAGAACGTTTACCCAGAGCTGAAGGAAGCCAAGGAGATTGCCATCCAAACAGACCCGATAGAAGAGGACCCTCCAAGAGAAATGAGATGCGAAAACTGTATGCAGAGGGAGGGGTTTCAGGGAGTTGATAATCCCTTTTATCCCTATCAGATGAATTCAATGATGTACTGGTCGAACGGCTTTCAGTCGGAACCTCAGCAAGGAAGGTATATGATGTGGATGCCCCGGCAGCAACCCTAGTGAAATGATGCTCTTTAGTTCTTTTATTTTCAAAATAGTCGTCAATCTTGTTGAGAAGCAAGCATCAGATATCAATTACAAAGCTTGAACTAGGATATCAAAAATCCACTCCCCTCCCTGAATGTTGATGGATGCAACTACTCTAAAAGGAAGCTCTGTAATATATGCAAATAACGACAATTTTATAACCTCTCATTTTAATTTGTTTGTTTTTCCTGATTATTTATCGTTGCCAAATTGAATTTTGTGACAGCATATACTAATTTCCCTTAAATGTAATTAAATTTGATTTACCCTCGCATTTAAAGTGAACACATTTCTGATTCTTCCTTTCATGTTCCAGCATCCCTATTATATTTTATAGAACCTTATTAATATTTGGAACCCTATCAAAGGGACCTATGGACGAGTAATAATCAATTTAAGAGGACGAATCAATAGTAAAATAAAATACTCTCAGGCTTAAGCGATACTTCAGGTACTTGGAGCAAAGAAGCAAACCGATGGAAGCACAGTGCATGTCTTAGACAAATTAGTGCCTTCAATAGCTTGATAAGAGGGTTCAATACAATCAATAAAAATTAACCCAAAAGACTGCAGGTTGCCTGATTGGCATTTTATAAAAATACCTCAGTCTCCTTGGAATTTACCAAGAACATAAGGCAACTGTCAGTCAATATAAGCTGAATATCAAAAGACATTAGCAGATTGCTTTTAGGTATGAACAACTTACCTTCTCTACACTTCGACCTTGTCGAATGAAGGCATAATTAAAACAGTAAAAGCACTTGTTTAAAGAGCTGGGGATTCCCGATTTCACAAGTACGATGCTCAAAAACAAACCTCGGAGGAAAAGACTAGTACTCCTGGATTCAGTCGACTGGAAAACCTCCATAAAGGAAGAAAGCGACCCATAATAGGAGGCAGGGTTTTAATAATAATGATATTTCTTTCACTAATCTTAGCAGTAATATCGTAGTATTATTTTTGTAGGCTTGTGAACTTGTCATTTTCTAGTAACAATGGGAGCATCAACCATCATTTAAAATAATATCCAAATTGAAACAAACTGGGGATTTACTCATATCTTGACCTTCCAGGACCGAGGGCTTCTTCAATTTTTTCTGCAAGATTACAATAAAAAAACTGGTAAATTGTATGGTAGTAGTTGGAGTTGCAGCCTCAAATTATTGTTCACTCTTGCTCAAAGAGGCCTTAAATATGCCCAAAATAGCAAAAGAGTGCCTAATAAGCTATAAATGCAAGATAAGTATGGCCATCACAGTTGGACAGTCATCTCCGATGTGAAAAGATGTCCTCCCTACGCTCTGTTCTTGGCTGAAAAAGGTTTCAACCTTATACTTATGGGGAAATAGGATATTTCAGACAAATTGAGAAAGATCCTGCAATTAAAAGGAATTCATGTAGAAGCTGAACATATTTCAGTTGATTGGTAAAAAGAAGAAAAGAACTTGAATTTTTATGAGTAGCTCATGGAGGTATTGAAGGAAAAAGATGTTAGCTTTCTCGTCATGCCTAAGCTGGTTCAACCCTTTACCGAATACCCAACATTTCAAGAAAAAACTCCCATATTTACCAATTTTTATCTACTTGCAAGATTCTTCTGTGAAAAATTGACCGATAGATCTTACATGAGCGCAGTGATCTTTCCCAGCAGCAGTTTGTATCGAGATGTGACAGTTGGCAATGGGGTTTTCAAGGGAATCACTGCCGGAATAGATGCCTTTGGAAGAATATTCGCCCATTAAAAGAGAGACTGTTTCGAAGTGGTCGTAGCCAGAAACGATAACCTTGAAGACGTTTTTGCTTGTCTTGGAAAATAGACAATATCTCAATGATTCAGCGCTACAGATAAAATTATAAAATTGATCAACATATATGATCCACCTCGCCAAGAGATCAATTGTTTTCAGTTCAAAGTCATTCTGCTATAGATCTGTGCACAGCATGAGCTTTGGAAAGAAGTGGATGTAGGAAATGACAAAGAGGAGCCAATAGATGAAGAGACAGAAAGAATTGAATCAATCCGAGTAGGAGAGGAAGATATATCAGAACGCTTAGGAGAATCTCACCGACAAGGAGAAATAGGTAATCAAAGCATACCAGGTCGATCCAGTATGGAACCTCCTTCTTAAGGAAACCCCTGATCACAACTTTCAGAAGGAGATCATCTTACACAAGAAAGCTTTTGCGAAAACTACTAAATAGCTTCGATCAGCCATTCTTTTCTAAGACCTTCTAAAAACAGAGATTGATATACTGATCTATGATACCAAAGGTCGACCTTATATGCATTTCCTCATGAAATTGCTGTATATGTTGCTGAGCTTGGGAGCTGCCTACTGGTCTATCCAGGCATTCAGGAACAATGACCCAAAAAACGGAGTTCTTATCGATCGAACAACATTTGGGAGGATAGCAAAATACACAGTATACTCAATCATTGTTATTTTATCACTTGTTGTGCTGTTCAGGTACAAGAATTATGTGGATAAATATGTGGAGAAGATTGTGTACAACACTGAGAGGGAAGAGTTTACCTTCGTCAAAAGATCCCTCTTTGGTTTCAGGTACAACTACATCGCAAGTCGATTCAAAATTCTGTACACTGAGAACAAATTTTTGAACGACAAAGGGACAAATTATTTCGACATTGACACTAAGGAAGAGTTTAGCATTCCTTATAGGGATTCATGGATAAAACAGGACCTCTTTAGCCACCTCATTTCCCAGAGGATAAAAATATGACCCAAAGATGAGCTTGATATTCTGTATAAACTCGCAACTCAGACACTATCACTGATAATTGACTCTTCGATCAGGTAGTCCTGTCTGTATTTCTGGTCGTCTTCAAAAGTTATTTCGTCCTTCTCAGGGATATTGAGCTCTTTCTTCTTCTTGAGGTAGGCTTCTTTGGTATCTTCGAAATATATCTTGCAGGCATAGACTGCAGCTATCACTAGCTTCAAGCCTCTGCAGACAAAAAATTTGGCAGCTCCTAAAAGCTTCATTAGCTTGTCACTATCGATTGGAAACTCTTTGATAAAGTCATAATTTTTCGAATCGAGCACTTCTTGCAGGTTGTTTGTAGTTACTTTGCATACAACAGGTTATTGATAGTCGTTGATGGCACAGAACCTGAGGAAATGATCGAGGGTTTCCTTATCTACAATACCAGGATCGATCTAAATCTGAAATAGTGAGCTGTGATACTTCCTATTCATCGATGCCAAGAGTGAGGATGTTGTGGAAGTGTATGCTGACGTCTGCCACCTTTCGGGGGACTATAAGGTGTTGCTATCCGATGGCGACCACAAAAGTGTCCTCTTCCATTTGTAATATTATTAGATGTTAGGTAGTGACGAGGATATTCGCAAAACGGTCAACATAGTATTTCAAAAGTACGATCAAAACAACAACGGCTACATGGAGTATCCCTAGATAGCTGCCTACCTCAACGACGCCATGCGCTCGTAGGAAGGAAGAGATGCCACTGAAGATGAGATTCGATTATTTTTACAGGCTGGAGACATGGACTGCGATCAAAAGATAACCAAGATGGAACTTTTTAAAATACTGAAGATAACCTTTGCCACGCATTGACTCACCCTTGTGATACTGGGTTAGGATAGGATAATTTATAAGATATCAATCGTATTTAAATGAAAAGTACTGATAAAGCTAGCGAGATCAAAGAATCCAGCCTGGAAGTCACCTTCACTCTTGTCTAGCTTGCCTTCAATAAGATATAAGCCCAGAACTACGCAGTGGAGTTTAATCGAGGTATTCAGCATAATATCTAGGTGCTCAGGTCTACAAAATGCTCGCAGAAGTAGCCTGGGTTCACGCCCAATAGAAAAAATATAGATACTTGACTGGTGAGTCAGTAACAGTGAAGCCTCACTCGAAAACCCTATTGCAATATTAGTGGACAGTCTACAAAGTGACGGACGAGGATCTTAAAGATTTTCATGCCTCTCTTCCTGCTGACATCACTATGGAGTATAATAACCTTCTGGAGGCAATAAAAAAATAAGGAAAGCAGTACAGCACCTTGATGAGCAGTGTTCAAAGTGGGAACGTTCAGTAGCAGTGGAAATAACTCCGAGAAAAGCTTCCCTTTCAGCACAAAGGGTTGAAGGCTATTAATATGAATAAAGGAATCACCGCTACATTTGATTTGTCATTCAAGTGTGAGCTAGACGATATTATATAGGAACACCATAAGCTTCAGCTCCTCCGAAAACAATCCAAAAGCACCAATAAGCTGGTCAACAATGACAGTCGCCGATCTTTGCATGATGATGAAGCGAATTCTAAAGGCAATTCAGTACTGACATCACAGACAGAGGTGAAGATCAATATCAACCAGCATCCAAAAAGAAGAGCCTAAACATTGAGCGATATTATCGAGGCCAGTAACGATGGCTCAAGCAGGACTAATTTCTAGGATAGGAATTACAAGGCATCCTTGATGATGAACCAGATACCAGAAGAGTACTAAAGCAGCCAGAGCATAGTTGCTGCCAAAACACACGACTTCGATACCAACAAAGACAAGCTTCAGACCATCGATGAAATCGAGAGAAAGAGAAGCAACAGTCTGAGGGAGAGCAATGAAGATGCCTATTGTTTTCAAGACGAATTCGAAGAAGGAAAGGAAGGTTCAACCTTCATAGAAACTGCCTGCCCCTCAATCAACTCCAAAATCACCCCTCAACAAGAAGAAAAAGTTGTCCCAAAGAGTAACTTGAGAAAATTTTTGGTCTTGGTTATTATAGCAACTTTTTTACTGCTTGCATTTTCAAGTTTGTCACTTGATCATGCCTTGAGATTTTTTAAGGGTCTGAAGAAAAAAAGAAACCTGAATAAGAAACAGTCTACCGGGTCTAAGAAGGGCCGATTTGGTGGAAAAGATACTTCTGCTTCTTGGAGTACTGGAGACCAAGATGAGGGTGGGGATGAGCAAGAGTAGGATGTGGTGAGGTAGAGAAAGATTTCAAAGAGGAGGTTAAAATGATGATACTGAATAATAACATAGCGGATCATTTATAATAGGGGTAGGTGATCTTAATTTTGCAGTTTCCCTCAAGTGCGAAGAAAAAGTAATAGTTTTTGTCAGCCAGGTTCATGATCGCATTGTTGTTCTTGCATACAATTCGGAAGTTGTTTTTCTTCAGGAAAAAGTCAATCACGTGGTTCACCACGATTGCTCCAAGATGGTTGTACTGTACTCCCTTGCTCTTCCCTATCGAATCCACATACATGCAGTTTAGGGAATCCTTGAAGGTCTAGTTTGCCTTCTAGAACTCTTCCTTGCGTATCAGTCCGAAAGTCACCTTTGATCCTGCTGGAAATTGAGTAATTATAACACGGAGCTTTCCCATCCACTGCCCAATGTCCAGATTGAATAGACACATATTTGGGCTGTTCAGAGTTTGTGAAAATATTTCTCCATCCCTCTTAATATTTGCAGGAAGAAGGAACTATGCTTTACTGCCATCATCTTCCTTGACCTTGGCCTCGTTCTTTTCAAAAGGTTCTGCGTTGATGAAATTGGACCTCACGTTTTTAACTTATTTTTAGACTATTTTTGTGAGGTTGTCAAAGATGTCTTGGTCGGTCAGGATTTTGATTTCCTCCTTGAAAAGGTAATTTTTGACCTAGAAGTGCGGGTCTCCATAGTTGTCTTTGATCATACTCAGGTAAAACTCTGCAAATTTGCTTTTCCTGGATTCCTTCATAGCAATCGACTTACGTTCTCATGGATTTGATTCTTTATACGCTCGTAAGTAAACAAAATATCTTCCTACAACTTCATGAAAGCTTCCGACAGCTTTTCAACACAAACTCTCAGATGGTGCAGAAGCAGCAGTTTCCTCTTCTCCAGTTCATCGATGTCCTGCTTCTGCTTCCTGGCTCCATCTTTGTACTTGTGATGCAATTCATCGAGGTATATTTTGATGGGTTTGTAGGCATGGCCTCGGTGCTGGGGTGTGCAGAGAGAGCAGATAAGGGCATGCTCGTGGCACTCGGGGTTAAGGCAGATGAGGTTGACCTTTTAACCCTGATGCCCCTCCTTGGTGCACTCGATGTACTTGATGATGTATCTGGGGGTTTATTATTTCATGATGACAAAGATTTATATTTAAATCAACTTAATTTCTCTTTATATCGGTCTCTCTATTATTATTGTTCAAACCTCACATGAACCAGCAGAATAAAAACTGCTCCCTTCACCACCAACCCTTTGAATATTTCTGCTAAAAATGCTACGAGCCAGTCTGCCGACAGTGTACCATGCTTGGACCTCATAACACTCCTGTACCCATGTCATGAATCAGATACACTCCATCAGCAGCATTGCAGCTGCCTACGAGCGTCGAGTCAACGAAATCAAATAGAGGGTTTCAGCATTTTTGGAAAATAAGCCCATGATAATCGAATCAATCGAAGCTCTCAATGGTGAGATTGAGCAGCTCAAACAGTTGAAAAATGTTAGCATTGACGAGAACTAACGGTACAAGAGTAAAATGCTGCAAGACTTACAGAGGCAAGAGGAAAGAATACGAAATGAACTGGCGCTCATAAAATAGGAATTTCAAAACAAAGTAAACGCGATTAATGACCTTGGGCACACATTTGAAAATACTAGTGAGGACATAGAAATAATAGCCAGTCACAACACAATCCTCCAGTCTATCAAGGAGTGCATGGACAGGCTCAATATCTTGCTTGAAAAGAAGTACACATTTCCAGAACTTCCCAAAGAGCTATCAGACCTAAGACTAGACTTGAAGAATATTGAGACCTACCAAGAGATGATTGACCAAAAAGTGAGGCTCATCAAAGAAGTATTCGATGTCCTTGAAGCTGAGAAGGCGAAAATTGAAAAGCCTTAAATAGACTTTGTTAAGCTGCTGAAGTAAGCTATATGTAACCAAGATAGTTATCGATAAACATTTAGGGATGCATCGAGCACTATGTTTGCCATTTTTGCGGAACAATTTTTTCATTCGAGAGTGCCAATACTGTCTGCAGCAAAAACAATACCGCCGTAGATATCAATCAATATGTTGGCTTTTGCTCAACCAAACCGGAAGCTGTTCGATGGGCGACCCACAGGCATTGCTTCGGGGAACCAGCCGATAAATATCGATACTACAAAACTGAAAAGGACAACTCTTTTAGTATTCACCTCAAGGCTTTGTTGCTTAAATTACGAACCATTTGCATAATCAACAGGATAAACCTCAAAAGACTATTCAGATAGACCGACAAAGGAAAGTCAGGAACATGCAAAAAGATAGAAATGATGTACATTCTGATGGAGGTATGCGGGTTGACAGCCCAATAAAGCTAAATCCTTCTGACTCTATGTGATCAGCCCACTAAGCAGACCTACTCCTACGGGTCATTGACTGACAGACTTACAGCAATAGATATCGACCCCTCTGAGATTAAGCTTGAGGAAGAAATGGATATGATGAATCAGCTTCTCGGGAATTTAAAATGAGTGTTGTTCTAATATTTTCGGCTATTACATCATATTTAGCGAATGTCGCCTATAAAGAGCTATAATATTTGTCATGTTTTTGAACCGATTCAAAGGAGGAGCTAGCCTCACTCGAAAATTGATCAGCTGGATCAGCATCGAAACCCTCAAAACTCCCAATCCTAATTTCATCAAGCTTGTACCGGTGGGACACCAGGTGCTGGGAGAGTAAGGAACTTTGGACATTCCCTCCAGACAATATTCAGACGTTTCCCCTCTTGCTCAAGAGTTGTTCGATATTGATGGAGTCACAAGAGTCTTCTATGGCGCTGACTATCTGAGTGTTGCCAAAGATGAATCAGTGGAGTGGGACCTTCTCAAACCCGATATTTACAGAGTCGTTAGTGCCTATTTCGACAGTAAGAAAAAAATCCTGTCTGACAATGCTGTCATAGGTATATAGTTGAATAATTTAGAGTCGACAGAAATAAATCCTGATGATTCCGAGGTCGTGCAGTTCATCAAAGAAATCATAGCTAGTCGGATCAGACCCAACCTCCAAGATGATGGAGGAGACGCACAGTTTGTGGCTTTTGACGAATAGTCTGGCATTTTAAGGATCAAGCTGGTGGGAGCTTGCGCTGGCTGCCCATCTTCCACAGCCACTCTCAAGGGCGGCATTGAAAAGATGTTGACCTACTACGTCAAGGAGATCACAGAAGTTGTTGCCGAATAGGATTGAGTGACTAATGTGATTGAATATGGCAATTAGTGATAAATTTTATAGGACAGTTAATAAATTATATTTGTAAAGTGGAAATGTACGACTATTCCTACCCCTCCGCTAACAAGAGAGGATACTCTGAAGATGTCACCTATCTGCCCACAGGAGAAAAGTCCCAATATAGAGTAGACACTTAATCCTACCTCGACAGAACCCCTCAAAGGAACCTCTTCGGGTCCCCTGCCAGGCAAAGCAGCTCCCTTTCAGAAGCCAGGAGGAGCATAGATGAGTGCATCTACATGGCCTCCGATAAGAAAAAAATGAATGAGGAAGCCTTGCACGAAGTGGAGCAAGTTAACCACGAAGTTCTAGCATCTTTGACAGGCTATAATCCCACCAAGGGCAATGGGTATGATTTCAGGAATAGGACTGAAGAGCAGCATAAAAGAAACTATTTCAGGGACAATGTCGTCACCAGCCAGTTCGATTTTCAGCCCACCTACACCAGTCCCAAGGCAAACTATAAAAACAGTTTCCAATAATCCTTTGGAAATCAATAAAATTTTTAGCTGGGTAGTCGACTCAATTCCGAAATCAATAAAAACAAAGAGTTAACCAGACATATCAATAGCTTAGAGTCAGAGCTTGCTACTCTGAGAGCATCCAAGGGAGCTGCAGCCACCAGTGCCTCCATCCAAGATCTTATGGAGCAGAACAGGCATTTAAAAAGTCAACTCGCATCATCTCCCAGCAATGTTCCCTACAACTTGATTGAAGAGTTGGAAAGGTTGAAAGCTGAAAACAGTGCTCTGAGGCAAGACACAGTAACTCTTTTGAAAGCTAAGAGAGCTTGATCTTCATCGTTCGTTTGTAGTAAAAAAATAATGAATGTAAATCAAGCAAGTTAGTCTTTGATTTTTGCTAGTATCATCAAAACATCTTAGCTGTTTCGGTCCATCATGTCGAATTATTTGGCTTCATGCGAATACTTGACCTTAAGGTTCATGTCGAACATCTGTCCAAAGGGAGAAGCTCCAGAGTTAGCCCTTTTGCTTCTGAGCATTCTCCTGTACCTTTTGATT
>Ga0100380_10001150_pt1 | contig 28725 bp, 27 predicted proteins | sample CryGeymeta201504_FD_80417 | JGI IMG/M metagenome (GOLD analysis project Ga0100380, IMG submission 80417) | Groundwater microbial communities from Crystal Geyser aquifers in Utah, USA - Crystal Geyser metaG 2015-04 | ecosystem: Environmental > Aquatic > Deep subsurface > Groundwater | place... | reverse complement strand
GGGGGCGGTGGTGTAGGCGTTGCTATACATGGCAGCCATCGGGTGGTTACCGAACACTTTTTATTTGCTATGCCTGAGACAGCGGTTGGATTTTTTCCTAATATTGGTAGTAGTTATTTTTTGTCTCGATGCCCTGGTGAAATCGGAATTTATTTAGGGTTAACCGGCGCGCGTTTGAATGCCGCTGAAGCAATTTATGCAGAAATTGCGGATCATTTAGTTTCGAGTAACCATTTAAATGAACTAATAGACCACATTGCTCAAACCAACTTTGGAAAAGATCCGTTTGGTTGTGTCACTGAAGTTTTAAATGGCTATACCGCATCACTTGAAGCTTGTGAACTAAAAGCTCAACGCGAATTCATTGATGATTGCTTTTGTTTTGATACGATTGAAGAAGTAATGTCTTATTTAAAGGCAAACTCTCACCATTGGTATCGACAGACATTCAAAGAATTATTGAAAAAATCACCGACTAGCTTAAAAATATCATTAATGGCTCTTCGTAAAGGAATTGGCTTGGATTTTAATGGATGCATGCAAATGGAATTTAGGATTTGTCAGCGCTTAGTGCGTCATCATGATTTTTACGAAGGGGTACGTGCCGTTTTGATCGATAAAGATAATGAACCAATGTGGCAACCTAACCGTTTGAGTGAAATCAGTGAAGCTGAAATTAAACAACACTTTGAATCTCTTACTGACGGGGATTTAGATTTTGGTCAGACGGCTTAATCATCAATTGATTTTTTTTTACGAATAGGCCACTTGACCACAATTTCATTCGATTGACTTTTCTTTGAAACCGGTTGCTCATCGTCAAAATTTGATTTTTTAAAATCGCAAACCACGCATTCAATATATTGCTTTTCATCAAGCTGATAGGTAACGATTCGATCTTTACTTGAACACTTTGGACAAATCGCACCTGCAATGAAGCGTTTACGCATCTTACTCCTCGCCTTCATCCAATTGATTTGCCAAATCCAACCACTGCTGCTCAATAGATTGTAAATTTTCTGAAATGTTCTTCTTGTCTTCAATCAATTGGATAAGCTGTTGTTGATTTTCTGCGATGTATAAATCAGAGTTTTCTAATTCTTGATTAATGACGATCAATTGATCGTTCAACTTTGATAGTTGCTTTTCTACTTGGTTCATTTGTTTTTGTAATTCTAAATTAGGTTTTGGTTTTGGTTTATCAATTTTTTTAGGTTGGTGACGTTGTTGAATGTAGTTTGTTAACCATATTACATACTCATCGGTATCCCCAGAAAAAGACTGAACTTTGCCGTCTGCTACTAACCAAAGATCATCGCAAACTGCTCTAACCAGATAGCGATCATGGGAAATTAAAATCAATGCGCCACTATAAGACTGTAAAGCCTCTGCTAAAGCTTCTCGCATCATTAAATCCAAATGGTTGGTTGGCTCATCAAGTAATAGAAAATTAGGGTTTTGCTTAATTAACATTGCGAGCACTAGCCTTGACTTTTCACCCCCTGATAAATATGCGATCTTTGTTAGTGCTTTTTCTTGGCTGAAGCCAAATCCGCCTAAATAACTTCGTATCATTTTATCATCTAATTTCTCAAAAATTTGTTTGAAAAATTCAAAAGGATTTTTTTCAGGATCAAGTAGCTCTAATTGGTGCTGTGCAAAATAACCAATTTTACAATTCGGATGAATTTGATTGTTTCCATTTAAGCTTTTAAGTTGGCCCGCCAGATATTTAACTAAAGTAGACTTACCCGCACCATTAGGGCCCAACAATCCAATTCGTTGACCTGCGTTAACTTGTAAATTCAGTTTGTCGATAACGATTTTATTTTCATAACCTAAAGTCGCTTCCTCAATAGTCATGATAGGATTTGGGCATTCTTTGCAAGTTTCAAATTCAAACGTAAAGGGTGAATTAACTTTAGTGATTGCAACTTCTTCCATTTTATTTAACATTTTCATTCGACTTTGCGCTTGCTTAGCTTTGCTCGCCTTATAGCGAAAACGATCCACGAATTTTTGTAAATGTGCGCGCTTGCGCTCATGCTTAGCTAGCATTTTTTGCTCAAGCTCTAATTGCTGCGCCCATTGAGTTTCAAAATCAGAATAATTCCCAGAAAAAACTTTGATTTTTTGCAGATATAAGTGACCAATGCTGGTAACCACGTTATCTAAAAAATCTCGATCGTGGGATATTAATATTAATGTTCCTTGCCACTGCTTAAGCCACTGCTCAAACCAAACGATAGCATCCAAATCCAAATGGTTGGTTGGCTCATCTAATAATAGTAGCTCGGCTGGAGATATTAACGTTTGAGCAAGGTTCAAGCGCATCTGCCACCCACCAGAAAAATCTTTTACAGATTGATTGAGTTCTGCTTGCGAAAAACCTAAGCCTATCAAAATTTTTGCTGCTTCAGACTGCAAACGATAACCATCTATTTCACAAAATTCATAATGCCAGTGGGCAATAGCCTCGCCATCATTACTTGCTTCTGCTCTAATGATTTGCTGTTGAATTTCGCGGTAGTCGGGTATACCATTTAACACAAATTCTAATGCGGTCTCTTCACTTGCGACCAAGTCTTGTTTTAAATGACCTATGCGCCATGATTTCGGATATTCTAGTTCACCATGAGTTAAATTAAGATCTCCTAAAAATACTGAAAAAAGTGAACTTTTTCCAGTACCATTAGCACCGATTAACCCTAATTTAGATCCTGTTTTGATACTCACGTTGACTTTGTCTAATAAGCACTGGGTCTCACGTAGTAAAGTAATTTCTTTAAAAACTAGCATAGAAAATTAACCATTTTTTGTAATTTGTTTTGTCGTTTCTCAGTTAAGTCTGCAGCCAAAAAATAACACTCTAAAAATTTATGTATCCCAAACTTAATAAATATTGGCTGATCATCAAGATTATTTAACAAATGTAGAATATTTCGCTTACGCTGATCTAGCGATAATGGCTTTGATTTAAATTTAACTGACGTAATATCCAGTAACGCTATCTGTTTATTTTCTAGACGTAATAAATTTGCCAAATGAATTCCACGAAAAAAAATTCCCAGACGATGTAATGTTGCAATAAAAATAGCAATCTCTGCTAATAAATTTATTTGGCTACCTTCATTGATCAAAGCACGCATATCTTTGCCAGCTAATTTAGGATATTGAACATAATAACTTGGTGTTCCCAGAATTTTTCCATAACGTGTTGGTTGAACCGTTACTATATTGCGCTGTTGTAATTTTATTGCATTCGCTACAAAACGTTTGGCATAGGGTATGAGTCGATTAGACGACATGAGCTTTCGAGCCGGAAATAATTTTACCAGTTGATTATCACAGGTGGCGAGTAAGCGCGGGCCTCGTTTGCCTGTCAATAAAATATCAGACTGACGAACGAGCGCATTATAATCTGCAATAGTGATAGCTTGGGATCGCATGTAAATACCGTTACGCTGATTCGACAAAATACTCAAAGTAGGCTATTTTATAACTTTTAACACTATTTTGCAAAAAGGGGCAGATGATGACTAAAGTTGCAGTTGTACTCTCAGGGTGTGGTTTCTTAGATGGCAGTGAAATTAATGAAACGGTAGCGACTTTTATTGCTCTAGATAAGCGTGATGTTGGCTACCAGTGTCTAGCCCCAAATATTCCTCAAGCTCGTGTACTGAACTATCTTAGTGGCGAACCCATGGAAGAATCTCGTAATGTGCTTATTGAGTCGGCTAGACTTGCTAGAGGCGACGTATTAGATATCGCCACAGCTGATACTGATCGATATGATGCCGTTATATTTCCAGGTGGCTTTGGCGCGGCGACTAATTTATGTGATTTTGCTGAAAAAGGTAGTGATTTATCCGTAAATCACGATGTTTCTGAGTTTGCCAAAAAATTCGTAACTGCAAATAAACCCCTAGGGTTTATTTGTATTGCGCCGGCATTGATTCCAAAAATTTGTGATTCTGGTGTCAATTTAACCTTAGGCAATGACAAAACTACCGCTAAACAACTAGAGTCTATGGGCGCCAAGCACACAGACTGCAAAAGTTTCGAGATCATCGTCGATAAAGATCATAAGGTAGTCACTACCCCTGCATACATGCTGGCTGAAAAAATTAGTGAAGTGGTTACAGGTGTAGATAATCTGGTTGAAGCACTATTGAAATTGATCTAGTGTCGGTATTCAACTAAATTGCTGGACATGGATCTCAGGAAAGCATTGTCTAACTGTAGCCAAGTCTTTCTTTTCGAATAATAATTTGATATTGGGACCTGCATCTTGAGTAAAGTAAATATTTAAGCCCTTTTTACGTAGCTGCCATATACCTTCAATTAACTGCCAAGTTTTGCTTGTGCCATAGACAATAGCTGGGCGCGCTGCCATCATTGTAGCGTGCATTGCCATAGCGTTAGCTTCAGCGATTTGTCCAATAAGCTTAAAATTCTTTTCATTAATTGCCGCTTGCATCGATTTTAAGTCTTTCTCCACTTGCGACGGCCACTGTCGATATAACAACGAAGTTTGCACGGTGTGCTGCATTGCCTGACGTGATGAAACCTCTTTGACAGCGGTGTTTAATAAAACGAAACCTAAACATAGTTCGGGCCAAACAGAAGCAAAAGGTTTTGCAAAACTATCCGAGCCATCATCTTGCTCACCTGCTGTCCAAATTACAAAACCACGCCAGAATGACCGACAAGCACTACCCGACCCTAAGCGCGCTAAAATCGACAGAATATGTTTATCAAATTGCCAATGATGCAATTGATTTAATGCCAAAACTAATGCTGCAAAACCACTGGCTGACGAAGCCAAGCCAGCTGAAGTTGGAATCGTATTCTTGGTTTCTATTTGATAATGGCATTGAGTATAGGGCCGAAATAAATCTAAGAAATCACGGAGACGTTTCGCTCTAGAATCTGTAGCTTCAATCTTTTTATCATTAAAAACGATCTGATCCTGGTTTGCATCAATAATTGAAATTTTAGTGCTTGTTCCAAAATCTGGTAAAGTTAATGACAAACTACTAGTATTCGGCAAATTTAATATTTGATCACGCTTACCCCAATATTTAATCAGCGCAATATTGGTGGGAGCAAAGCTGGTTGCCCTTGATTGATGTCGGCTTTTAACTTGCGCAAAAATTTTTTTCAATACATCTGCTTTACTCATGGATAACCAGTCCCTTAGAATGAATGGTAATCGGTATTTGATGAGTAAAACATAAATCTGTTAAATCTCCCAACGCTAACACACAATCGCCTAAACCCGAACCAGATATTTTAGCACCGTAAACTTTTGATGATTGATAGCATTGATATAATATTTCCTGGATCTTATCACAAGCCAATAACATTGCTGACTGTATTGCCGCATGACGGTTAAACCATTCACCAACTAACTGATAATCTTGCGCAATTAATCCCTTTTTAATCATTTGGCTCGCCGTATCAATCGCAGTAAATAAACTGCTATAGTACTCAGGATATTGCGATTTCGCTTGGTCAATTAGGCGAATGACTTGCGGCGTAGGCGTTTTATAACCGGTATAAATTAAACTCCAAGGCACATGCTTGGTAACGATAGATACTATACTCACCGGATCTGCAGTAAAAGCCAAGACACCACCATAGACTGCTGCAGCAATATCAGCGCCTGACCCATTGCCTTGAACTTTTTGAATGATTGATTTTGCAGCTTTAAAATAATCCACACGAGAATAATTAAGTTGGCAAAATTCGACGACTGTTGCTAGCGTAGCAACTGTCACTGCAGCTGATGAGCTTAACCCAACTAAGTGACTAAGTTGGCTATCAATATATATTTCAAAACCTGAAGTCAATTGTGAGTGCATATATTCAACCGTTGCCAAAACATATTCTAAGGGCGGTTGAACTGTGATTGATTTCAAATCAGTTACAAATTGACCCAATTGATCGGAATAAATAATAATTTGAGAATCTTTGCGGGGGATAAGCTGAACAGTAATAGTTTTATCAACAGCACCAACCAAAGCTAATTTGCCATGAAGTACAGCATGTTCACCACTGATCATAAAGCTACCCGGAGCGCTTGCTTTATAATATTCGCATGCCATGAGATTCTCCTTGTATGTGCATACATGAATAGCCAAACTGCTCACAAACTGCGGTTGGATCTTGCTTACTAATAATTAAGACAACACCTGCTTTTTGCCCTACCAAAGTGCCTGCACCACAAATTTTTGCGGCAGCTTGATTTTTTTCTAGGGCTTCAATAAAAGTTTTTATTTTTCGTGGGACAACATTTATTTCACACAATAATTGATGATTAATTTTAATTGCGGTTTTTATTTCACTAAAATTATTTGCTTCAATCGCATGGCTCAATGCAATAGTCACCGCAGCAAAATCTTTTAATAGCCCTGGGTGCTTAGAAAGTTTTTTATAGGTATGTGATACACACTCCCCGGTACTCGAAAGTGGCTGACCACTATTAACAATATACCATTTAATGTTTGGCATATTTTTTGATTGATATTGATTGTTTTCAAACCATAACATTCCACCCTGCTGGGACACATTTAAATCCAATCCACTGGACCGACCATGTTGTAAATTTTCAATAGCCAATGCTTGCTGATAATAATTTTGAGGCTTCCAATTTAAATTGAGATAGCTACCAAAAGCATAAAGCACGCTGAGAATCGTTGCTGATGAAGATCCTAAGCCACACCCAATGGGTATGGTTGATTGAGTATTGATTTGAAAACCATCATAATATTTCTCTTGAAGCGATTCCAATAAATGTGTAATAGCAAATTGAGTAAGCTCTATGGGTTTTTTTAAAACTTCTCGAATAGCTAATCGGCCTTGTAAAAAATTCTCATAATTCCGTTGAAGGCGATGCTTTAGATGCCGTAACGCTTGCAAAGTTAAAGAATCATGAGTACGCAAATTAGCTGCATTAAAAATAACTTTACCATTTTTTTGTGGGGTTACTACAGTTTCAGAGTATCGATTAATGGCCATTGCCAATGCCGGCATTCCATGTACTACGGCATGTTCACCAGATAATATTAATTTGCCTGGAGCAATTGCCTTGACTGCCAAGTTAATTTCCTACTGCCATTTCGATTTGATTTCTTTCGAATGCCTCGTGGCTACGCATCAATTCACCAGGATTAGTTTGCGCAGCAAGCAATGACAATTCTCCACATAAAATTGTTGCCCCGCAAATAGCCGCCAAACGTCGTGCATTAAAACCTGGCTCACGTGGCTTAATACAATCTAACTGCGCTAAATTATCTTGTACAAAAGGATGGTGTTTGCCATTACCAATCGTACCTACAATAATGTTGGGCGCAGTTATTGAAAAATATAAGTCATCACCTTGAACTTCAGTATGAACAAACCCTTGAGAGCCTTCAATGATATTGGCTGCATCTTGGCCTGTAGCTAGGTAAAGTGCTAATAAAAGATTAGCGAAATGAGCATTGGCGGTACGGATTGTGCCTGCTAATTGAGTACCTATTAAATTTTTCTTGATATTGAGATCAACAATTTTTTCAGGACTGGTTTTTAAAGTTGTGATGCATATCTGCCGGGGAACAACAATTTCAGCTATCACATACTTGCCTCTACCTAAAATACCATTCACACAGGACGCTTTTTTATCCGTACAATAATTCCCGGAGATTGATACATATTTTAACATGGCGTATTGGTCAATAATCCAACAGAGTAAGTGATCAGCTGCTTTAGTCGCCATATTATGTCCAGAGGCGTCTGCAGTGAAAAACCCAAACCTCAAAAACAGTAATTTTCCAACGATCTGAGCATTAAAATCTTCTAATCGCGCAAATCGACTTGTTTTAGTCACTAACTCCTTCATTTCATAGATCCGATTTTTTAGACTGAGCAGTATTTGGTGACAGGTGTTTGCATTATCAGCTTCTAAAATAACTGAGCGGGTCATTTTATCGCCATGAATAGTAACGTTAATTCCTCCGGCTTGGCGTGAAACTTTAGCGCCCCGATTTGTCGATGGCCATAAAGGCGATTCGAATGTAGCTAATGGCACTTTTAGCTCAGCCTCGATCTCAGAACCAATAATTTTGACTGGACCAATAGACTGCATTGGGATTTGTGCTACAGTATGCATGGCAGTTTTCCTATACTAAAAATTGTAAAAAAAACGTGCACATTGTATCATTATCAAAAGCATAAGGACAATAAATGAATCAAGTTATTTTAGTCGATAACAGTGACCAACAAATTGGCACCTGTGAAAAGCTTGCGGCTCACCAGCAAGGCTTACTACATCGCGCATTTTCAATATTCGTATTCAGACGTACCGCCGACCACCAACATTTAGAGTTACTTTTACAGCAACGAGCACAAACAAAGTATCACAGTGGCGGACTCTGGAGTAATACGTGTTGTAGCCACCCAAAACCTGGCGAAACCCTATTGACAGCAGCTTACCGACGACTTCAAGAAGAATTTGGTTTTCATTTGCCGCTTTACAACGTAGGCAGCTTTATCTACCAAGTAGCATTAGACAATAAGCTGAGTGAACACGAGTATGATCATGTTTTAATTGGGCTTTATAACGATGAAGTCATTAAGCCTAATCCTGAAGAAATACAAGATTATCGATGGATAAATGTAACTGAGCTTATGGCATCAATTTCAGCTAATCCAGGTCACTATACTTCTTGGCTAAAAGAAGCATTCACTTTAGCACTAGCCAACAAATCTGTGTTAACCAATCTCCAGTGAAACTCTGCCAGCGATAAAAGTTTCAATCTAATCCCATCATGTAGCGAGTAAACTGGTGTTTGGAGAACTTAGATTGATCAAAAACACTTAATGCGAGGTTACGTAGCTTAACTAAGGGGGTAAAATCAGAAGAAAATCCGTGGACTAACATATTAGTCATGCGTAGTAATCGTTGCTGCTCGGGTTTTCTTTGTTTTAAATAACGGTCGAATATTGATTGATCAATACTATTTGTCTCACCGATCAATTGCGCCAAAAGCTTTAAGTCCCGCAATGATAAATTGAACCCCTGGCCAGCAACTGGGTGTAATGTATGGGCTGCATTACCGATAAATACACATTGTTGGTGAACTTGCTGGGTCATCCAAATACTTTTTAAAGGATACTCTACCCTACGACCAACTCTAGTGAATTGTCCTGCATAATAGCCAAAAGTATATTGTAACTCTGATAAAAAATCTTCAGCTGATAAATCACAAAGTCGTTTGGCATCTTCTTTCGATTGAGTCCAAACGAGTCCCGCACGCTGATTTGATAACGGCAGTAATGCGACAGGCCCATGCTTTGCAAAACGCTCATAAGCAATATTTTTTAGAGGTTGGTCTAAGCTAACATTCGTGACCACTGCGTGCTGCTGATAATCGCGTATATAACACTCAATATTTAAAATTTTTCTTATCGATGATTGTGCGCCATCTGCAGCAAAAACACATTTTGTCATCAAACTTTGATCACAATCATCATGCTCAATTGATAATTGCCAACCAATTTCAGTTTGTACTAAATTTTTAACTTTTGCTGGACAAAGATGATCGATATTTTCAATTTTTGTAAATGCATCCAATAAAATATTGTAGAGTTTAGGAATTTCAATCACGTATCCCAGCGCTGGAACTTGTTCTTGCTGGGCTGATAACCTTGACTTGCCGAAATGCCCTTTATCTGAAATATGAATATCAGTAATTGGCTCTGCTATCTTTGATATTTTATCCCATATTCCTATCCACTTTAAAAAAGCCACATTACCATGTGCTAAAACCAGTGTACGGGCATCATATTCATCTTGACCTTGGCGCATAGGTTGGATCACTTCAATTAAGGCAACTGTGCCATTAAATTTTTGTAATGCTAACGCTGCAGTTAGGCCGACCAACCCTCCTCCAACAATTGTAATATCATAATCTTTTATCAACTTTGACGCCTTATTGCTTCAATATCATGAATGTCTTTAACTAAACCCATTGACAAATTTTCATAACCATTTTCTGTCACTAAAATATCGTCTTCAATTCTTATTCCAATATTCCACCACTGCTGATCAACATTATTATCAGGCCTGATGTAAAGTCCTGGCTCAACGGTAAACACCATGCCTGGTTCCAATAATCTTGATTGACCACTCTGAGTATACCTGCCTACATCATGAACATCCAGACCTAACCAATGTCCAGCACCATGCATGTAAAACTGACGATAGTGCCCAGCTTCAATATTCTCTTCCACTCCACCTTTTAAAATTTTTAGATCACAGAGGCCTTCAGTTAATTTTCTAACCACAGTCTGCTGAATCTGAGACCACTCTAGCCCAGGTTTTAGCATTGTTATTGCTGCTTCTTGAGCGATTAAAACCAATTCATATAATTCACGCTGAGGCGCATTAAAACTCTTTTCAAGAGGAAATGTTCGAGTAATATCTGCAGCATAATTTTCTATTTCAGCACCCGCATCAATTAAAACTAATTCTCCAGCTAACATTTGTTGATTATTATGAATATAGTGTAAAACACAACTATTTTTACCACTGCCAATAATAGGCAGATAGGCGCATTGACGACATCCATTGCGGTAAAATGTTTGCATAAGCATAGCCTCAAGTTCATACTCATACATATTTGGCTTGGCATGTTTCATACATACCCAATGCGCTTCAACACTCAGGGCAACTGCTTCTTTTATTTTAGCGATTTCTGCAGGAGATTTTTTAACGCGCATTTCATCAATGTAAGTGGCAATATCTATAATTTTAGTGGTTTTATGTTTGGTTTTTGAATGGTTTAAACTATGAATAGTAGATAATAGTTGCTTTTCAAAGGTTAAGTCAAAACCTAAAGGAATTGCAATTGTTTCATATTGGCTTAAAAAATCAGGTAATTTCTTCCAAAACTCTTGTACTGGGTAAGCACTATCTGCACCAAATTTTTCTACTGCCCCCATTTGACCGGCTCTAATACCGCACCATATCTCATGCTTTTCGTCATAAGGCTGAGAAAATAAAATATATTCATCTGATGAACTTTGTGGGGCTAATAGCATAATCGCATTAGGCTCATTGAAACCTGTTAAATAATGAAAGTGGCTTTGTTGCCTAAAAGGATAATGGTTGTCACCATTACGAATAGTCTCTATTGCCCCTGGAATGATAATCAATGGATGATCATCTTTTGTTAATTCTAAAACTTTTTTCCGTCTCTTCGCATATTCCATTGTTTTATCTCTATCAATGTATGAGTGTGTTTCTGACATTTTCAGTGGTTTCTTTTCTGCTTGTTAAATCCATATAAACAGCCAAAATAGCCAAACGCAAATATTCGACTACAGTTACATAAGCTTCTTCATCTGCTTCAGAAAAATTGAAGTTTTCATAATCGACTTGTGATATTTCAGTGATATGCTGCAAAGCAGTATTACAGTCTTTAGAATAAGTTTTTGTCAAATCTATATTTCCTAATTTTAGACCATTAATAAAGCCGTCACACCATGCTCCTAATTCTTTAGCACGATATCGCAGTTCTGTATCATCATCAGGTAATAATAAATTGAAGCTGAAATCAATGTTTGCCAATTTTTCCTGAGTTGCAGAAAAAAGATTTTTTAAAGTATCTAATGCCGATTGGCTCTGCTCAGCGTCACCTACTGAGAGTGTAGCCCACTTTTCAGCGCTGATATCGCTAATTTTTCCACTACAAAAAAGTCCTGTTAACAAACCATGCGATTCAGAGGTTGATGCTACAGCACTTGTACTCGCTAGAGCAGCTGCGGCAGCTTGATAATTAGGTAATTGAGACATATTTCAATCAATTCATGTGTTTTATTTGAACTATATTTTAGCACAATTCCTATAAATAACTAAAGTTTTATTCAGAAGTGCCGTTCACATTAGTATCAAATTAAATATTTTTATTTAATCCTTGATATCCGTTAACCTGTTCATTTATAAGCCGTGACAATTAATCATGGCTTTTTTTAGCAATGCGACTAATGAATAATTGTCCTACGAACTCATTGGAAACATGTAAGCTATGGATTTTAAACGAGTATAAAGCATGTTATGCTAATTAAAATTTATGATGAAGTTAAGCAATGTCTCAAGCTCAGATTAGACAGTTAATTCACCAACAACGGGCTCAATTAACTCAAAAAGAAATTCAGCAAGCCTCTGATCAAGTCATAGAATACGTAATAAACTTCATTTCTTTTGAAGCACCTCTAAATCTAGCATTCTATTTGCCCAATAAGGGTGAAATTGATCCTACTTTACTGATAGAACATGCTTGGTTGCACGGCAATGATTGCTATTTACCTGCAATTGACCCACTTTATGAGAAACAGTTAGTTTTTTTAAACTATACTGCTGAGAGTGACTTAATAGAAAATCGCTACCATATTAAAGAAGTTCGCTATGACTCTGATATTTTGTGTGCTGCTGAGTCATTGGATATTGTTTTTGTTCCGTTAGTTGCGTTTGATGAAAAGTGTCATCGGATTGGCATGGGTGTTGGTTACTATGATCGAACATTCAATTTTAAACTCGCTAACCAAAAACAGCCCCCTATGCTTATTGGCTTAGCTTATGAGTTTCAAAAAGTACCAAGCATATCTCCTCAATCCTGGGATGTGCCAGTTGATGCTGTGGTCTCAGAAAAGCAACTTTATGTTAGCCAATCAAATTGACCCTACCTTTATTTGCCTATACAAAAACTAGAAAAAATTTTTCCTAATAAATCATCTGAAGTAAATTCACCTGTGATTTCACTTAAGTGATGCTGCGCTTGACGTAAATCTTCGGCAAGTAATTCTCCAGCGTAGGTCTCATAGAATTGTTGTAATCCCGAATTTATAATATTTTTTACCTTGAGTAGTGCATCTAAGTGTCTTCTTCTTGCAATGAATATGCTTTCTTGCTGTGTATCTGCCCCTACAGATTGTTTAAGGTGCTCACACAGTAAATCAATGCCTTGATTTTTCTTAGCAGATAATTGAATAACCGTATGCTGACCCTCAATATAACATTTTACAGGTAAATTAGTTTTATCAATTTTATTATAGATAATTGTAATTTTCTTTTTGGAAATAAATTTTGAATCAAATCCTGACCATAAAGCTTCAGGCGCAGTGTTATGATTTTCGCTACTATCGACCACTATAAGTATTCTATCTGCCTCAGAAATCTGCTGCCAAGCACGCTTTACTCCTTCTTGCTCAACAATATCATTGCTGTCACGTAGCCCTGCAGTATCGATAACATGCAGAGGAATCCCATCAATAATAATTTTTTCTTTTAATATGTCACGTGTAGTACCCGGAATATCTGTAACAATCGCAGTATCTTTACCACTTAACCTATTTAATAGACTAGACTTACCCGCATTTGGCTTGCCTGCAAGCACGACCGTTATGCCGTCTCTTAAAATTGCTCCCTGGGTCGCTGTTTCTAAAATTTTCGTTAAATGTTTCAATAGTGACTCAATGCTTTCTGTTATTTTTCCATCAGACATAAAATCAACTTCCTCTTCAGGAAAGTCGATCGCAGATTCGACATACATTCGAATTTCGATTAATTTTTCTAATAATTGATTAATTTTAGTCGAAAATTCGCCTTTTAAGGATCGAACCGCACTCAATGCTGCTTGTTTAGACTCGCTATTGATAAGATCTACTATAGCTTCAGCTTGAGCTAAATCAATTTTATCATTTAAAAACGCTCGCTCAGAAAATTCACCAGGCTTAGCCAATCTTGCCCCTAAATGAATCACCTCTTGCAAAAGCATATCAAGAACTATGGGGCCCCCATGCCCTTGTAACTCAACGACATCCTCACCTGTAAAAGAATGTGGGGCTTTAAAATAAATCACAAGACCAGTATCAATGACGTTCCCTTGCTGATCTTTAAAGCTTCTATTTGTACAAAACCGAGGCTGAGGTAGCTCACCAGCAATTTTTGTCGCAATATTTTTTGCTTGTAAACCAGAGATTCTAATGATTCCAACACCACCCCGACCTGCCGGGGTGGCTTGAGCTACGATTGTATCAGCTGGATAAGCCGCCATTTTATTTGCTAGATTTAGATTTTATTTTTTTGGAGTTAGTTTTTATAGGTGCACGATTCGAGTGATTATAATTACGCATAATATACCACTGCTGCAAAATCGATATACCATTATTAACCACCCAATATAAAACTAAACCTGCTGGAAAATTCATAAAAAGCAATGTAAACACAACCGGCAAAAACATCATTATTTTTGCTTGAGTTGGATCTGGTGGTGCAGGATTCATTCGTTGCTGAATAATCATAGAGATTCCCATCAAAATGGGTAATATAAAAAATGGGTCTTTAACAGACAAATCGTGTATCCAGAAAATAAATGGGGCTTGTCTTAATTGAACGCTTTCAACGAGTACCCAATATAAAGCAATAAATATTGGAATTTGGATAAGTATGGGAAGACATCCTCCAAATGGATTGATTTTTTCACGTTTATAAAGAGCCATTGTTTCTTGAGTAAGCTTTTGACGATCCTCAGCATAACGCTCTCTTAACGTTGCAATTTTAGGCTGCAGAGCACGCATTTTGCTCATCGAGCGATAACTCGCTGCAGACAATGGATAAAATAACAATTTTACTAGAATTGTCACAGCAATAATTGCCCAACCCCAGTTGCCTATTAGCCAATACATTTTTGCTAGTAGCCAATAGAGAATATCTGAGATAAACCATAACCAGCCATAATCAACTGTCATATCTAAATGAGGTGCAATGTCTTTCAATTGCTCAGTTAACTCTGGGCCAACATATAATTTAGCATCCGTACTTACAGTTTCGCCAGGCGCTGCCTTTAACTCTGCACCACGTATGCCGACTGTATATAAATGATTATCCTGCATATGTGTATAGTACAAATTTTCTTGGTCTTGCCTTGGAATCCAAGCACTTAGAAAATAATGTTGCTGCATAGCAGCCCAACCACCCTGACTTTGCTCCATTACTTTCTTCTTTTTAATATCTGAAAAAGTCAGTTTTTGATAAGGATCAGCTTGGGTTGAGATTGATGCACCGAAGTATGCATGAATGGTAAAAAATCCTTTGCCGGCATTTGGATCTTTGTCTGTTCTTGATAGCTGAGTAACCAGATTGCCACGCCAAATATTATCAGATTGATTATTAATGATATACTCGATATCAATATCATACTTAGAGCGTGTTAATTTGTAACGCTTGATAAACTCTACATCTTGAGGATTTTTCCAACTAAAATCAACGATAATTTGTTGTTGATTGTCTGTAAGCACATAATAGCGACTGCTGCTTTGATAGCTAGTGTTTTTATTATAAGGACTACCTTTACCAATAAAAGTACTCTCTGCAAAGTAGCGATATTCTGGATCAGAATTAAATAATATCATTGGTTTTTCTGGCTGATTGATAGACATCGTATATTTTGGCAACGCTGCTTCGACAATATCTGCAGTTGCACTATCAATTTTAAGTTCTAAAACATCTGTTTTAATCGATACGATATCACTACCAGTGGGTGCTTGTTCTGAGTCAACCAGGGTCGCAGGAATTTTAGTGGCGTTAGTATTGTCATTAACATGATTTGCTGCATTAGAAATAACATCTTGAGGGATAGATGAGCTAGTAGTCGTAACTTCAGTTTTAGTTAAAGCTTTTGACGCATGCTTATAATCTTCTTGCCAAGCGGACCATAATTGCATTGCAACAAAAACAATCGCAGCAAATATAATAATTCTTTTAGTATCCATATAATTTCAACCTATCAAAATATAATTAATCTTCAGGCACGGGATCTTCACCCCCAGCATGCCATGGATGACAGCGACATATGCGTTTACAGCCTAACCACCCTCCTCGAATCACTCCAAATCGTTCAATCGCTGTATAAGTGTATTGTGAACAAGAAGGATAGAAGCGGCAATTATACGCTAAAAAAGGACTAATAAACCAGCGATATAGCTGAATTATTAACAGGAAAGCTTTTCTAAAAGTAATTGCCATGCTTGATTTATAGATTTCCAAAGTTGTTTATTGCTGTCATTAGAGCTCGATCTTATGGCTAATACCACAATATCAACATTAGCTAATTGTGGTATATGGTGGCGGAAGCTTTCTCTGATAATACGTTTTAGGTAATTTCGCTGTACCGCCTTTTTGGTATGTTTTTTAGCAATTGCCAAGCCTAGGCGAGGAATGACTTGAGTATTTTTAACAACCAACATCAAAAAACAGTGGTGTTTTACCTTAACACAGTTATGCTTAAAAACATTGTCAAAGTCGCTGGAGTGCTTTAAAAAATATTCTTTAGTTAATCGCACAACTATGCGGTTACACAAAGCCTTTTGCGGCCTTTCTTCCGTCGATTATTAAGTACTTGGCGACCACTTCGGGTACGCATACGACAACGAAAACCGTGTTTTCGTTTACGCCGAGTGTTACTAGGTTGATATGTACGTTTCATAGTTTAATATTCAATACTTGTTCAGGGGAGAAAATTCTATATTTAAGTCGAATGATTGTCAATTCTAAGTGTGTGTTTTTTATTAACCATGTTATTAATTAATATAAATATATAAATTAATTTATTTGTTATTGTTATTATAGTCTCTATATATTTGTGGATAACTCAAAAATTGTCTTAAAAAACAGATAGTTACATAACATTTGGCCTGTGGGTTAACCTTTAATTCAAGTAGGATAATCTGCTGATTACCGGGGTATAAAACCCCTGGCTTACACTATATTCGTAAAATTATTTAAATTATCACCACTTTATTCCTAGTTAATTCACAGGAAATTTAACCCAACCTGTGGATAACTTTTTAAAAGCGATCTAAACTATCGGTCCTTCATCAATATGTTCATCTTAAGGTGAGTACATGTCCTTGCCATCGGTTTGGGAAAGTTGTTTAGAATATTTAGAAAAAGAGTTACCCAGCCAGGAGTATTATACGTGGATAAGGCCTCTACAAGCCTATCACAAAGATAATCGTTTAATTCTATACGCTCCGAATCGGTTTGTACTTGATTGGGTAAAAGAGCATTTTCTAATCAAAATTACTCAAACTATGGATTTTTTGACTAATAATAGTTCACCTGACATCCATTTGGAAATCGGCACACGTTCAGTTGATTCAGAAAATACCAACTTAAAGCATATGGCCTCTAGTGTATCTCAACCGTCTATATCCTATGCCAATCGATTCCAATCGAATCTCAAAAAACAATTTTCGTTTGAAAATTTTATTGAAGGTCATTCTAACCAGTTAGCAGTGGCAGCAAGTAAGCAAGTAGCCAACGAACCAGGTGGAATGAACAATCCACTGCTCATTTATGGTGGAGTTGGTTTGGGGAAAACTCATTTAATGCAAGCAGCGGGTAATTTAATGCTCAAAAATAACCCTAATGCAGAAGTGTTGTATATTCACTCTGAGCGTTTTGTGGCCAGAATGGTAAAATCTTTGCAAACCAATAAAATGGAGGATTTTAAGCAATATTATCGTCAGCTAGATGCATTATTAATCGATGATATTCAATTTTTTGCCAGAAAAGGACGCTCTCAAGAAGAATTTTTTCATACTTTCAATGCTTTACTGGAGGCTGGGCAACAAATCATCATCACCTGTGACCGATATCCTAAAGAAATTGAAGGCTTAGAAGAGCGTTTAAAATCTCGCTTTGGGTGGGGATTAACGGTCGCAGTTGAGCCGCCTGAGCTAGAGACACGGGTTGCTATTTTAATGAGCAAAGCCGAGCAAGTTGGCGTGATTTTACAATATGAAGTTGCATTTTTTATTGCCAAACGCATACGTTCAAACGTACGTGAATTAGAGGGCGCACTTAAACGGGTGATCGCGAATGCAAACTTCACTGGGAAAAAAATAACCGTAGATTTTGTAAAGGAATCGCTCAAAGATTTACTCTATTTGCAAGACAAATTGGTCACCATTGATAATATTATTAAAACTGTCGCTGAATATTACAAAGTAAAAGTTGCAGAAATTCTTTCTAAAAAACGAAACCGTTCTCTAGCAAGACCTAGACAAATCGCGATGTTGCTGGCTAAAGAATTAACAAATCATAGCCTGCCAGAAATAGGTAATGCCTTTGGGGGACGTGATCATACAACGGTTTTACATGCGCACAGAAAAATGAAAGAATTGATAGGAATCGATATCGATATTACTGAAGATCATAAAAATTTGATCCGTATTCTAACTACCTAAGGGACCTTCAGCTGATGAAATTTGCAATAAATCCTCAAAAATTAGTTTCGGGAATGCAACGCGTGATTGGGGTCGTAGAGCGTCGCTTAACTTTACCCATTCTAGCCAATGTACTCTGCTCTATAGATGGACAAAAAATGCGTTTTACTGCCACTGATCTGGAGGTTGAAATTGAGCACATTTGTGAATTAGATGAAAGCTTTGAACCCACCGAATTTACGATTCCAGGCCATAAATTCTATGACATTTGTAAATCATTAAGCGTAGACACTGTATATTTTTGTTATGAAAATCAAAAGGTTAGCTTGAAAACAGAATCTGCCCACTATACTTTGGCAAGTTTGCCGGCAGCAGATTTTCCTAATATAGAGCAAGTTCAGCCATTGATTGAATTTAATCTAAGTCAACGGCAACTTAAGCAATTACTGAACCAAACCCAATTTGCTATGGCTGATCAAGATGTTCGATTTTATCTTAATGGAATGCTATTGCAAGTTGCGGGTGATACCATCCACGCGGTGGCAATGGATGGGCATCGATTTGCGCATGCAGAGCTTATTTTAGCGGATACAAGTAACCTAGGCGAACAACAAGTGCTCGTTCCCTTTAAAGGAATTATTGAATTAAATCGCTTGTTAGAAAACAATAATGATCCCATTACGATAAAATTTTGTAGCAATTACCTTTGGGTAGAAATGGAAAATTTGTGGTTTCGAAGCAAACTGATTGATGGTGTATTTCCTGATTACAATTTAATTATGCGAAACATTGGGCAACAAACCATTAATGTTGAAAAAAAATCATTCAAACAAGCATTATCAAGACTGGCGATATTAGCTAGTAGTCAGTTAAATGCGGTTCGAGTAGAAATTAATGCTCATTCAATGAAATTATTGGCAATCAACCAAGAGAGTGATGAAGCATGGGAAAAATTATCCATTCAATATCAGGGCGAACCTACAGTATTGGGTTTTAATATTAAATATTTATTAGATATGCTGGCAGTGATAGAGGCTGATACTGTAAGTATACAGTTTTCGAGCTTAGATAAGGGAGTGCTTTTCTCTGGAAGTGACGAGGAGCGGACCAGTTATATCATCATGCCATTGCGATTATGAGTCTAATCCAGCTAAAGATTAATAATTTTCGGAATATTTTTAGTGGCAACTATAGCTTTTTACCCCATTTTAATATCATACATGGTGAAAATGGCAGTGGTAAAACCAGTTTGCTAGAAGCTATTTATTTTATCGGCCATGGCAAATCCTTTCGTACCCACTTAGTTAACCAGCTTGTTCAGCATGATTTTGAGGGATTTAACTTATTTGCTCAAATTGAACAAAAAGAGGATATTCCTACAAAAATAGGCGTGGAACGCATTTCTTCAGCTTCTACTAAAATAAAGATTAATGGCCAAATCTGCCATAGCGCTGCTGAATTAGCGACTTTATTGCCTATGCAAATCGTAAATCCTGATAGTTATAAATTGCTTGAAGCTAGCCCAAAGTATCGTCGTAAATTTCTAGATTGGGGATTGTTCCACGTGGAACATTGTTTTTTAACAGTCTGGCGAAGCTTCCAAAAAACCTTGGCGCAGCGTAACAGTGCTTTGAAATTACAATTAAGTGAAGCTGAAATTAATATTTGGAATGAAGAATTACAATTTTATGCGGAACAGTTGAGTGATTTACGTAAACAATATTTTTTAAATTTACAACAACTAATGTTTAATATGCTTAAAGATCACTCTATTTTACATAAGCTTACGTGTATTTATGAGAGAGGATGGCCAGAACAAGAAGATTACAAATCAATTTTAATAAAAAATTTACCTAAAGACCGCCAAATAGGTTACACAAAGTATGGACCCCAGAGAGCAGATATTAAATTTTTAATAGATGAACATCCTGCACAGCAAGTGCTTTCTCGAGGTCAACAAAAAATCCTAGTGGGCTTTTTAAGCTTAGCACAGGGGATTTTATGTAAACAATTAATCAACAAAACTTGTCTATACTTAATTGATGATTTAGCATCCGAATTAGATGATCAACATAAAAAATACTTGTTCAACCAGTTAGCAAAATTAGAAGCACAGGTGTTTATTTCTGGGGTTAACCAAGCTGAGTTAAAACAGATCGTTGAAGGATACCCCCATCAAATGTTCCACGTGGAACATGGACATTTAATATTCTCAGCAGACGGTACTACGGTATAATGGCGCTTTTCTATAGAAGTATTCGTTAATGATAAACAATACATATTCAACTTAAAATTATAAAAAATTTATCATCCTGAAAAGATTAGACACAGCTCAAAAACGTCATCGAACGCTAACTTACTTATTTCTAGTACTCATCAAGCTGAGATAAAATGGATTGTTAATCATTATCTTCATCAAATGTTCCACGTGGAACATCATAATCAATCTACTCAACAAACGGTTTTCGTCATAGGGGCGTTTTTATTCGGTGGTATTCTTTAATGGGAATATAGTATTCACTCAAATTTAGCTTAAGGTTTTAAAAATATTAACATTTTAAAAAAGATTAGAGGGGATTGGCAAACATCATTGAACCAACAATTGATTGTTATTAGTCTTAATCAAGCTGAGTTGAAGCGGATTTTTTATTGTTACCTATTGTTAAATGTTCCACGTGGAACATGGCCATTTAAGATGTTCAAAGACCTGTTCTATGGTATAATGGCGCTCTTCTATGGGAGTATTCATTAATGGCAAACAGCACGCATTCAAATTCAACTTATGATTCTACAAACATTACCATTTTAAAAGGATTAGACGCTGTTCGCAAACGTCCTGGAATGTATATAGGAGACACCGATGATGGATCTGGATTACACCACATGGTCTTTGAAGTCGTTGATAATTCTATTGATGAAGCGTTGGCAGGGTACTGCGATAGAGTTTCAGTGGTTATTCATGCGAATGAGTCAGTGTCAGTTACTGATAATGGACGTGGTATTCCAGTAGATATTCATTCAGACGAGCAACGCTCAGCTGCAGAAGTTATTATGACTGTTCTTCATGCAGGTGGTAAATTTGATGAAAATTCTTACAAAGTTTCTGGTGGGCTTCATGGCGTCGGTGTTTCAGTAGTAAATGCCCTTTCTGAAAGCTTACATTTAGCTATCCGGAAAAATGGTAAGCGTTATGAGCAAGAATACCTACTAGGAGAGCCTGTCGCGCCATTAAAAGCAGTGGGTACCACTGAAACTACTGGTACAGAAATTCGTTTTAAGCCAAGCGCTACTATATTTACTAATATAGAGTTTCACTACGATATTCTAGCTAAGCGTTTTCGAGAATTGGCATTTTTGAATCCTGGGATTACGATTGAATTAAGGGATGAGCGTACTGAAAAAACTGATGTATTTAATTATGAAGGTGGTATTTCATCATTTGTTGCTTATTTAAATCAAAATAAAAATCCAATCAACAATGAAGTTTTCTATTTTTCGAATGATAAAGATGATATTCACGTTGATGTTGCAATGCAGTGGAATGATAATTTTCAAGAAAATATCTTTTGCTTTACAAATAATATCCCTCAAAAAGATGGTGGGACACATTTAGCAGGTTTTAGAGCTGCACTTACAAGAACATTTAACCAATACATTGAAAAAGAAAGTTTGGGTAAAAAAAATAAGGTTTTGATCAGTGGAGATGATATACGAGAAGGCTTAACTGCAGTGTTGTCAGTTAAAGTTCCTGACCCGAAGTTTTCGTCACAAACTAAAGACAAGCTAGTGTCTTCAGAAGTTAAACCTGTTGTTGAAGCAACAATGGCTGAAAAGCTCAACGATTATCTATTAGAAAATCCGCAACAAAGCAGAGCTATCATCAGTAAAGTGATCGATGCTGCTCGGGCAAGAGAAGCAGCTCGTAAAGCACGTGAAATGACACGACGCAAAGGTGCGCTAGATTTAGCTGGTTTGCCTGGTAAGCTTGCAGATTGCCAAGAAAAAGACCCTGCAAGCTCAGAGCTTTTTCTAGTTGAGGGTGATTCTGCGGGGGGATCCGCAAAGCAAGGAAGAGATCGGCGGATTCAAGCAATATTACCTTTAAAAGGAAAGATTTTAAATGTAGAAAAAGCACGTTTTGATAAAATGCTAGCTTCGGCTGAAGTGGGTACTTTAATCACTGCATTGGGCTGTGGAATAGGCAAAGATGATTACAACCCTGATAAATTGCGCTACCATCATATCATCTTAATGACGGATGCGGACGTTGATGGTTCTCATATCCGGACTCTATTATTAACTTTTTTCTACCGGCAAATGCCAGAATTAGTTGAGCGTGGCCATATTTACATTGCTCAGCCACCTCTGTATAAGGTCAAAAAAGGGAAGCAAGAGCAATATGTCAAAGATGACGAGCAATTAATGACATATCTCACCCACTGTGCAATTGAAGATGCGTGTTTATATCCAAGTAAAGAAGCGCCAGCGATAGCTGCTGCTGCGTTTGAAGAGTTAATTCTTGAGTACCGAAAAACTCAAAAAATATTAGAGAGACTTTCTCGACGGTATCCACAAATTATTCTTAATCAACTGCTCGATAGTCAATTAATCAACTCCGAATTGATTAATAATGAATCAAGCATGCAACAATGGTGTCATTTATTTAATCAAAAAATCAATAAGTCGGACAATAAAAGCACAATGCGAGTGGTTTCTAGGTACGATGAAGAAAACGGCGTGTATCTACCTGTACTAACCTACATGCTTCATGGTTTGCAGCAGACGATTCAATTGCCTAAATCGTTCTTCTCTTCTTCAGATTATCTAGCATTGATGGAGTTTCAAATAAAAATTAAAAAGTTATTAGAAGATGGAGCTTATATTCAAAAAGGTGACACTAGACAAGAAATTGCAAATTTTGACAAAACGGTTGATTGGTTAATGACTCAAGCACAAAAAGGTCAAACTATACAGCGCTACAAAGGTCTTGGTGAAATGAATCCTGATCAATTGTGGGAAACCACAATGAATCCAGAAACAAGAAGGTTATTACAAGTTACTGTGGAAGATGCTGTGGAAGCTGATATCGTGTTTACCACATTAATGGGTGATCATGTTGAGCCACGACGACAATTTATTGAAAAAAATGCGCTTGATGCAACGAATATAGATATTTAAAAAAATCTTATAAATATTCTTTGATGCGTCAACTTGTGATGCAGGTATGCTGAGAGTAACGGCTTTGATTCATAATGACTGGGTAAGACTGAGTTTTTCTGAAAAAACAATTATTTTTGACCCAATCTGAGTTCTCAGCGTGTGATTTTTTAATACATACATGTGTCCGTAAAGTGCCAAATAAGGTAAGGTTATAAATGTTGTAATGATGGGTATATGCTGAACTTAAAATAAATATTGAACAATTTAATTTGGAGCAGATTTTTCGTCTTCAATAGTGCCATATACTCAAATCAGATAGCGCTGAATTACAGATTTCCCCCCAGTTTGCAGAGCGCTATATCTAGAAGAGATGCTAATCTCTAACTTCTACGCCAAATAACTTTTTATATGCGTGAATTGCATATGGTAAGCCACATTGAAGAATGACGCTATCATCGATAGATTCTGCTTAAAATCATGATCTTTGCTGACAAAAAGCTAGTAAGCAATTACCTAAGCGAGTTAATGCTTTAGTGCGGGGTATTAAGTGTGAACCTTATTCTGGATTGGTCGATCCTGAGCCACCCAGGCATGAGTTTATAACATTGAATCGTGCAAAATTTACTATAAATAGAATTTAAATATTTATTTTTTTCGGATGAAGGAGCCACAATATAAATAAAGTGGCTAAGGCTACAATCAAAAATATAGCCATTAAGGGTACTTGATCATTTTCATGTAAAATAGCATTGAGAAAATTAATGCAAGAAGCAATAAAAGCTAAACTAAACAGTTGGATTGAGGCACATGTACCTGGGCATTCAATTAATTTAGAGGTATAAACAGTAAGGGAACTAGGGAGTCCCAGACCTGCGCCGAGTAAAATAACACAGGTAGGTAGATAGATAATCTCAATTTGAGAGGTGGTCAAAGTGCTTAAAGTTATTCCTAAAATTGCACCAAAGGTAATCATCATTGTGCTTAAAAAAATTATTTTATTGTAGCTGATCCCATCAGCTATTAAATAGCCTAAATATAAACCAAACAAATAGAACCCAATATTGAGCATTGATAACCAAGTATAAGAAAACATCGATAAATTAAAGGTATTTACCAAAAGGACTGGCATTGTGCAAAATACAATTAAGGGCATACTAAATAATAGGCAACTTATCAGTAGATATCCTATGAAACTACGGCTAGTGAGTACTTTTAAATGACTTTTAATAAAAAAAGTTTTTTCTAAGCGTTTTTCACGCAAAGATGAATGAGTTTCAGGAACAAAAATTAAAGCTAAAACGAAGAGCACCGCTCCTAAAGCAGCGAAGCCTAGAAATGTATATTGCCACATCCAATGGAGAGAAACGAAGGACATAATAACTGGAGAGGATATGCTTCCTAGTAAGATCATCACGAGCAGACCGGTATAAACTTTAATAAATGATTGAACATGGATGTCATAAAAAATAGCCACAGCTAATGTCATGGTACAACCAATACCAGCGCCCTGGATAAAACGACCGATCAGTAGATCAAAAATATCATTTGAGTTATAGCAAAGCAACGATCCGATAATAAAAAAAATACAACCTAAAAGATATGGAATTCGCCGACCAAATCGATCAGATATATAGCCATAAAATAATTGTGCGAAAGCAAAGCTGAATAAAAAGACCGGGAATGACATTTGAGTATAATTAGCAGATATTTTTAAAAAACTGCTGATATCTTCCATTACTGGAAAGATGCTACTAATGCTCATGCCCGCGATAAATGCGCCACAAAAAAGTACAAAATAAAGATACAGTTTAGAACATTTGCATAAAAACACTAAAGTTACTCCGGCATGTGGTGCTGAAAAATAAGGGGTCCCGCTTTTAAAGAAGCCTTAATAACTTATCGACAATGGATTTTTATTTTGTAGATATTTTATGTGTATAGTCGGCATGGGTATTTCTTTAGTCTATACTCAGGCTATAATCTTCTAACTCAGTATCAGATGGGTCAATATAAGCATCCTTACACCCATTATCAATAGGGTTAGCTTGCGTTTGTCTTGGGCGATTAAAAAAATATAATCTTGATGCATAAGTCGCAGAGGATCTTGCATATTGAGTACATGTTCGTGCTATAGATTGTAGCTGCTCAGTAAAGCGTTCTTTCCAAGTCAGTTGCTCGAATCTCAAAATCTCGTTGTATTGGTTTGCGAGCATGAGTAAGTTTTGTGGTTTCGGGTTTTGCAAATAACCGTAAGATATAGAATAAGTAACTGCTGTTGATACCGCGGAACCGGTTAGCAAGACAACCAGCTCCCACTGCTTGTTTTGTGAGTACAGTCCTCTTTGATATTCCCCTATCTTTTTTTGTGTTTTATTGTATTTATTTTTTGCTAATGATAAGTACTCTGTTAGTTTTTTAGGAACAAACCGTCTTTTATTCTCATAAAAGTTAACTTTTTCCTGATAGTATTCCACTGCCTGTGCATGTCGAGGCTCACGGTGAAGATGCCTCATTAGTTTCTTTTGTTTGTGAAAATAAATAACTTGTGATGCTAGGTTCACATAAGGAATATTTTTCATCCATTCTGATTCAGCATCTGAGATAGGGCCAGGTTTTTTAAATATTGAACGAATAATTTCTGACGAAGGAATCGGGTAATGCTGACTAAGAACCATGATAATTCCACCGAGAGTAGAATGAACTAATAAAGCAATTGCTCCAGTTTTAAGGGCTTGATACAATATTAATTGAGTTCGAGAGTGATAAGAACGATTATGAGTAGCAACACTAAAGATTCCTCCAACTAGGCAGCCTAAGATAAAGCTTGCGCCTAACTGAAGTGGGCTTTTTATCGAATAAGATCGAGCAATATCAACAAATGCGGGATAAAAATGAATGCTATACTTCTCAGATAAATATAGGCACATATAGCATGAATCTAAAATATTCCTTTTACTAAATAACATTGAAAAAGCTTGAAGAATTAATGGTGATGCTATACCCGATAAAACCCCTAATAAATTGAATAAATAAGAAGCATCAAAAGTATAGTTAAATTCCTTTAAGAATCCGCCACACTCTAATAATTTTAGCACCAGATAACTACAATTTTTTTGAAGGGTCCACTCAGGGGGGTCATTTTTGTATTTTTCATAAGCTTGATTAATTTTTTCGACATCTAACCCTTCAAGATGCACAAACTTGACACCTACTGAGTTTCCATAAATATTATTATCATCTTTAAGGCTATGTAAGTGGCTGTTAGAATGTTCGTTACCATAACGCTTGCAACCACTGTTAGCAGGCCAAAAGCTTGCATATATACCTTTATCTTTATCACTACCACGATAAGTTTTTAGCGCAGCATGTCCAAAAGAAACGTCAAATGGATAGTTTGATTTTTGTACGGTGCTGTTGACTTGGTAACTTGGAGGCCAAATAATTAGAGTGACACGATCTAATTGATTTTCTTTTTTTTTCAATTCAGGATGTTCTGAGAAACTTCCTAAAAAATTGTCAGTCATAGGCATTTTTTCCTATTGCTTGACATTCAAATAGATGATGTCAGAAACATTCTACCAAAGGCTCCATGAGGACCGAAGCACGGGCTTTGCTTTGGCATTGCCATCGCCTACGCCTGCAATAGCCATTTTATCAAGGCACCAGCCGGTGCAATTACGGCCATTCCGGATTTGAGGAGTTTCGCTATTCCACCAGTTAAATAGCCTTGCAAGTAAATGCGTCCTATCAAGCAGTTGATATTCAATAGGTTCAGCAAGTCCGACTAGGGAGTCTCTGACTTGCTGCTGGTCATTCTCAATTGAGTCGATCATTTCTCTAGCTCTGGCAGGGTGAACATTATAAGTTGTTCCTGGATAATTGCTCCATATGTTGACTCTATCAGGGTTATTAGAAATCCGTACTTCGATTATTTGTCCTTTAGTGTTAAGACTCGAGTCATCATTTTCGTAAGGTTGAAACTGAATATCATATTTGAATATAAACTCTCGGTTATTTTCTACACCCTCTAATATGAGGGCTGAGTGACCCGGTAAGCTGCGTAACTTAGGAGATGAATCACGAGAACCGCAAGTATTTACAATAGAAAGCGCCCATGTTTCATCGTCAAATATGAATCCAGAATTTATGATACTATTTGGCATCTTTAACACTCCTTATTCTTTATTGTAGGTCTATAAATTTAATATAACAGAGTATTTAATACCAAATGCGTCTAAAAATGTCAATACTATGTGACATTATTGAAGATTTTTTTCTATATAAAAAATTTCAGAGCCAAGTTAAACTTGACAAATTAAGCGTTTCATTACCTGGATAAATCTTTGAGTTAAGGCGCTTGTATATCATCAATTATAGATGTTGGAGACACAACTTTTTAGGTTAAAAGCAGTAGCCTTATTTGCAAAGGGTTATCATTTTACCAATCTCTATATTAAATCTAGCTGGTCATCATTTTTGTCTAATAAATGTACGTTATGGGCGTTTTGTCGATCAGTTATGTACAGTTTTAATGTTAAAGAATTTTCTAAAAACCCATATCAGTCTAGCGATTAAACGGTTATAAGCGAGTGTGATTAGTAAAAAAAAATGAGTAGTAGCATTAAATATCGAGCTATTACCGGCTAGCGAGGACTACAGGAGTTGTTCAAGCTATTATATCAACGTAAAAATCAAAGGTTTTAAATAAATTTGTTTGGAGATTTGAATTTATAAATTAATATATTTTTCCGCCTTTTAAACATATAGGTTTAATAATTGATTAAAAATGAGTTATAATCGCTTGATAATATATTTATTAACGATGGACGTTGATAATACATGGACTGAAAAGGGGTAAAATAAATGGATAGTAGAAAAATGAGACTTTTGTTGGTTGAGGACAGTCCCATTCAAGCTAAAATAGCTAACCGTCTTCTTACCGAAATTGGTTTCGACGTGGAACACACAACCACAGGGGAAGAAGCTGTTGTGATGTCTAGAGATAATCAGTATGACCTTGGCATATTCGATATAGGCCTTGATGGAATGCTTAGTGGTGATCAAGCGGTTGAGGAAATTAGGCAGTTAGGAGAGGAAAACGGAGGTTACCCCATCTTTGCTGTAACCGCACATGTTTCAGAAGAGGCCATTCAACATTATAAATCTATTGGAATTAATGAAGTTTTTGAAAAGCCGATTAAAAAACAAAGAATCATTGAGGCTTTTGAAAAAATCAGAGTCTTTAAATAAGTTTGTGTAACAAGCGTTAGTTTAGTAATTTATTTGAAG
>Ga0100380_10001147_pt1 | contig 28762 bp, 29 predicted proteins | sample CryGeymeta201504_FD_80417 | JGI IMG/M metagenome (GOLD analysis project Ga0100380, IMG submission 80417) | Groundwater microbial communities from Crystal Geyser aquifers in Utah, USA - Crystal Geyser metaG 2015-04 | ecosystem: Environmental > Aquatic > Deep subsurface > Groundwater | place... | reverse complement strand
GTGAATTAAAGCCTGATTGTTTTTTGCTGTTTGACACGTGGCCTGCTCTAAAAAAATGAGCGTTAGGTCAAGGGATTTCTATTGCTAAAAAACCATAAATTAAGGAGTATTTTCATGGTAAAGTGTGCGCGATAGTGTATTGCAGGAAAAGTATCCGATTTTAATGAATCCTGTTTATAGCTGGCAAGATTGTATTATGTCTGGATTAGCCGTATTTGGTTTTAAAATGCCATCTCTGCTGCAATTTGAAAAGGCAAAGTCATCGGAATTCAGTATTCGAAACAATTTACGCACACTGTATGGAGTTCTACAGGCACCAAGTGATACTCGTTTGAGGGAGCGTCTTGATCAAATTTCGCCAAGGCAACTCAGGCGGCCATTTAAAAAAATTTTTTCGTTGTTACAACGCGGTAAGATGTTAGAAAAATATCGTTACCTGGATGGTCATTACATCATATCTATCGATGGCACAGGGCAGTATTCATCTAAAACGGTACATTGTGGAAATTGCTGTGAAAAACATCATCGTAATGGTTCCGTTGAATATTACCACCAAATGCTAGGTGCCGTATTGGTACACCCTGACCATCGAGAGGTTATTCCTTTGGCGCCTGAGCCCATTGTTAAAGGCGATGGTGCAACAAAAAACGATTGCGAGAGAAATGCGTCCAAACGTTTATTGTCTGATTTGCGTCGAGAACACCCTCACTTGAAGGTACTGATTGTGGAGGATAGTCTGGCATCCAATCACCCTCATTTAGCCTTATTGGATTCATTAAAAATGGACTACGTCATTGGAGTTAAACCAGGTGACCATACTTACCTATTTGACTGGATTAAAGACTTAACGCCTACGGTGCACCAAAAAACAGATGACAAGGGCACTCAGCATGAATTTCATGTTTATAGTGATGTCCCATTAAACGATGCCAACTATAACTATCGCGTGAATGTTTTAGACTATTGGGAAACCAAAGAAGATGGACGAACACAGCATTTTAGCTGGGTTACAAAACTTGATATCACCGAAGAAAATGTTTATCAAATCATGCGTGCTGGGCGTTCCAGATGGAAAATTGAGAATGAGACATTTAACACACTCAAGAATCAGGGTTACAATTTTGAGCATAATTATGGGCATGGGTATAAAAATCTTTGCTCGGTGATGACGATGCTCATGATGCTGTCATTTTTAATCGATCAAGCGCAGCAATTGTGTTGTAAAGCTTATCAACAAGCTAGAAAGCATACCGGGCGATTAAGTGCGCTATTTGAGCAAATTAGGTCTTATATTCGTATCAATATATTCGATAGCTGGCAGAGTCTTTATGTGTATGTTGGTAATCCATTGGCTAGGCCGCCACCCACTGAAATTTCTGGTTTAAACGTGCAGCTTTAAATCATAATGACTGATTAATATCCTGTCCTATGGGTTTTATTGCCTGAAATAAATTTTGGTCAAAATAAGGTCATAAAGACTTAACGTTCATAAGGGTAGTTTATTATGATAATTAATCTTTCATGTTATAATGCCATCATTTTGTTTTTCTTTAGATCACGCACGTGAGTTTAATAAATTTGGCCGGGAATTGCTGGTAATACAATATAAACATAGAGTTTAATTCAGAAATATGGCATAATTATTCGGATGAAAAATTCTAAAATAAAAATTTGCGATACAACGATTCATCCAGGAGAAGTAGCAAATCTTGCTTTGCCTTTGCCTGAGCAATATTCATGCTCACCGCTGTATATGCCTATTAAAGTCATTCACAGTAAGCTAAAAGGCCCTTGCATATTAATTTTTTCGGTCTTGAAGGGAACTGAGCTCAACGGTTTAGATATTGTCAACCGTATCACGAAAACAATCACGCCAGAGAATATACGAGGCACAATCATTGCCATTCCCGTGGTTAATATTTATGGGCTGACACATTACCCAGCGATGTTACCTGTTGGGCATGATATTGCAGCTTGCTTTCCTGGCGATGAAAATGGAACCTTCGGTGAACGAATTGCTCATATACTAACACAAGAAATTCTTACTAAGGCGGATTATTGCATCGAGCTGCAAACAGGTGGACTTAATCATAATATTTTACCGCAAGTGTATTGTAATTTTGAAAACACGGTGGCGCGTAGTCTTGCAAAAGCTTTCCAGGCTCCTGTAGTCACTAATGTTGATATTGAAGCTAACAGCTTACGAAAAATTACGGAAGAAATGCAAATTCCACTTCTGGTTTATCAAGGTGGTGAGGCTATGCGGTTTGATGAGAACGCGATTGTTTTAGGAGTTGAAGGGATCAAAAATGTCATGCGCTCCGTCGATATCCTTGCCAAATCGGCGATTAAAGAAATCAATCCCATTTTTTCACGTGATGAAGCATGGATAGTCGCTCACAAAGGGGGCATTTTACGTCCCGATGTTTCGCTTGGGCAAATCGTTAAAAAAGGCGAGTTGTTAGGCACGATTAGCGATCCATTTGGTGCCGAAGTTTTAGAGCCTGTTAAGGCGCTTAAAGAAGCGATTGTGGTCGGCATTAACACAACGCCACTCATTCACGAAGGCTTGCCCATTTTTAAAATGGCTTCTTTTCTTGATCATGAAAAAGCTGAAAGTGTTATTGAGGCTTGGGATCAAAAACAACCTGATAGCTACATAAGCTGATTAAATAAAATATGCTAAAGCAAACACAATTTACAGTTAAAGGCTTTGTTGTTTGGAGCGTATGCGTTCTCTTTTTTTTATATGAGTTTTTTCTTCGTGTTTCTTTAGGAAGTTTTCAACATCCTTTGATGCATGATTTGCACTTATCAGCCTTTCAGTATTCGTTATTAAGCAGTACGTTATTTTTTATCATCTATGGCCTGATGCAAATTCCTGTTGGTTTGATTATTGATAAAATAGGAATCAAAAAAGCGCTGATGATAGGCTCGAGCATATGTGCGTTGGCTTCGTTTGCTTTTGCTTCTGCTTCTACCTTTTGGTTTGCTATTATCGCGCGTGTTTTAATGGGACTTGGCGCATCTTTTGGTTTTTTATCGCTTTTAGTTGCTGTTAATGATTGGATGCCGCATCGAAATAATGCGTTATTTATTGGTCTGTCTCAGTTTATTGGGACCATGGGGCCTATGTTTGGAGCAGGGCCTTTAGAGAGCTTTACATCATCAGGACATGTTGCATGGCAATTTGTTTTTAAAACGTTGGGGATGATTGGTTTAGTCATTTTTGTTTTGATTGCTTTTTTTGTTGAAAATAAACACGCATCAGCTGAAAAATACTCCATTCTTCGTAGGCCAGAATCCACAAAAAGATCGATTATAAAGCTTTTTTCACGCGCCCAGGCCTGGTATATCGCTTTATTCTCAGCGAGTGTTTACCTGATTATTGAATATCTGTCTGAAAACGAAGGGCGTGTGTTTATTGTATTAAAAGGTTTTAGTGAAAACTTTGCGTCTTACATGATTACATTATCGTGGCTAGGATACGCTTTAGGTTGCCCTTTGCTTGGTTTTATATCAGACAATACGCAGCGTCGAAAGCCTGTTCTTGTGGCTGCTGCATCGATGAGTGTTATTTCAATGTGTCTTATTTTGTTTTCAACCACAAAGCTTGGTCTCATCCTGGGATGTTTCATGCTCGGCATGGCCGCCGGCGGCCAAAGTGTCGGGTTTGCTATTATTTCAGAGCAGTTTAAGCCACAGTTTATTGGCGTGGGTCTTGCGCTGAATAATACGTTAATTATGGTTTTATCTGCGATTAATGCGCCTTTGATTGGCTGGATAATTGATCGCTCCAGACAGGTGGCCGATTTTGGTTTACATACGTATACAACCGCATTTTTGATTTTATTGTTTTTTGCCATGCTATCCGCTATTTTAGCGTTTTTCTTTATCAAAGAAACATTTTGCAAATCTGCTGTAGATTTTCATGTTTTAAATCCTCGTAAACGCTCAAACTCATAGATTATGTCAGGTCAAATGGTAGCCCAAATGGGTTAAGCAGTAAAACTGTTTAAGCCGAATAATGGCTGTTAGAATCACCAAAAATGAAAAGGCCTCAGCACGCTCCATAATACCAGGGCTATAGCGGAACCCTTTGTCAGAATCGTTGGCTGTAAAAATCCCTACAATTAAAAAACTCGTAATGCATAGCAAAATACTACCGAGCATTAAAATAGCACAAAAACCTCTTTCTTGAGGCGATACTGACCATAAAGCCAAGAGCACGACAAACTCAACGAACCTATCAGTCGTGATATCAAGCACAGCCCCCCAGTCAGACGTGCAATGTGTAAACCTTGCTAACGCACCGTCCAGTGTATCAAGATATCCAAGGTGTTTGGACCTGGAGAGTTTAAACAAACGCTCATAGATTCATAGATATAGACAAAAACCGTCAAGATGATGAGCAAAGCATGTCGCCTACGGTTTGTTACACAGCCTCTTAATCTTGTTGCTTTTATTTTATCATCACGTTAGTCTTCCGCTCACAAATCTATCGTGGTGTATAAAATGAATAAAAATCTTGTCTTCGCACTTGCAGGCGCATTGTTAAGTCAAACTGCCTCAACGGCCACACGAATTGACTTAAAGCATCAGTCAGGAAATTATCTTAAGCCTTATGTTTTATCGAATTCAACCTATTTAATGCCTTCAACGCAATTACATCAAATTAGAGAAGACGTTGATTTTAATCAGACACGCCACATACGGTTACAACAAATGTATGCAGGCGTGCCGGTTTGGAATGCAACGGCGATCGTTCATCTTCCCAAAGCAACGAATAAGCTCGGTCTATATGCAAATTTGAATCGGCATACATCGATGAGTGGCGTTATCTATGAGGGCTTAGAGCAGGATTTAGGATCACATCAAGCAAAGACTGGAGCACAAGCTTTAGAGAACGCAAAGCACGTGTTTGAGGAAAAATTAGGGCGGCCAGGTGTCGGCTACACCCAAGAGTCTATAAAAACGATTGTATATATTGATAAATCTCAACAAGCGCATTATGCATTTTTAGTGAGTTTTTATTATGACGACGGCGAAACAGGAGCGCATCGGCCTACATCGATTATGAATGCAGCGTCGTTAGAAATTTATCGTCAATGGGATGGGGTTCTATCAGAAAGTCCTATGGAGCTATCAGAAGTCTTGGTCGGCGGCGTTGGCGGAAATGAAAAGATAGGTGAAGTGTTTTATGATGGCGCCGAAGGTCATTTGCCTGCGGTTAAAGCACAATCTATGGCGTATGAAGGCAAGCAGGGTTGTACAACATTTCAACAGAATTATTGCATGTTATTCAATAATGAGGTCATGATTTATGATATGTCATATGGAGGTGTGAACCCATCACTTTGCTCTGTTGCGGGACAATTCGGTTCACTATTTTGGTTAAGCCATGATTACAATGGAACGCGGTGGAAAGGCGATGAAGTAAACGGAGGGTATTCGCCCAGTTTAGATGCTTTTTATGGCGCAAATACCGTGATTAATTTCTATCGTGAATGGTACGGTATGCCTGCACTCGTGCAAGAAGATGGTAAAACACCGATGCCGCTTAATATGCGTGTTCATTATGGACGAAATTTTGATAACGCTTTTTGGGATGGTCAACAAATGACCTTTGGTGATGGTGGTTCATGGTTTTATCCATTGACGTCGTTGGGCGTTGCAGCGCACGAAATTAGCCACGGTTTTACCTCGCAGCATTCTGATATCGATTATTCGGAGCCCGAAATGGGGGCATTGCATGAAGCATTTTCAGATGAAGCAGCTGTTGCAATACAATACTATGCGACAGGAAAAAGCGTATGGGATATTGGTCGGGATATCAAAAAAAATGAAGGTGCGATGCGTTATTTAGATAACCCTAAAAAAGATGGTGTATCGATTGATCATATGCGTGATTTTGATGCATCCGAAGTGCACGCTGGTGCAGGGATTTTTAATAAAGCCTTTTATCTTATCGCAACATCGAAGGGGTGGGATATTCGAAAAGCTTTTGATGTGATGCTTAAGGCGAACATACATTATTGGAATTCAAGCATGACGACGCTTACCGAGGCTGCATGTGGCGTGACGGCTGCAACGCAAGATTATGGTTATAATGTTGCTGATGTGCGCGTCGCTTTTGCTCAAGTGGGTCTTGATACAGGCCTGTGTTTTGGCTAATTATATGCTATGAGGTTTAATTATGAAAAATATGAAGCAATTATTTTTGACGCTTTGTTTGGTGAGTATGGGTTTATTTTGTTCTTTGGCTGAAGCAAACGAAATGAGATTTTCATTATTAAATGACATGCCAGTCGTGCAGTCTAATGCTGTTTTGGATTTTTCTTGGTGGGGAACTGAGCCAAAACCGAAGCCTCATGGCGATCCCACTGCATTTCAGATGGATCGTATTCTTGAGTTAGAAGAAGCGTTGAATCAAGCTATTTTGGGTCAAGAATTCGCAATCAATGAGGTGGTGACCCATTTAATCAATTATCAAGCGGGCATTAATGATTCAAAGCGCCCCATTGGTGTTTTTCTTTTTGTTGGCCCAACCGGTGTTGGTAAGACACAATTAGCGAAAGAGTTATCAAAAGAGCTATTAGGCTCCGAAATGAACATGACACGTCTTGATATGAGTGAATATGTTATTGCTGAGAGTATCTGGGGCTTGATCGGGCCACCTCATGGATATGTTGGTGCAGAAAAAGGTGGTGTGTTAACGGAAGCGTTACGTGGAAGAACAAACTCAATTATTCTGTTAGATGAAATTGAAAAATCGGCGCCAGAAGTTTTGAAATTATTTTTATCAGCGTTTGATGAAGGGCGTATTACAAGTGGCACGGGAGAAACGTTTAATCTTAATTCCGCCATCTTTGTTTTAACCACGAATATTGCATCAGAAGAAATTTTAGATCTTTCTAACGAAGGTTTAAGCAATGAAGGTATATTAGGGCGTGTAGAAGGGCATCTTATGTCACACTTAAGTCCTGAGTTTTACAATAGAACAACGCCGATTATTTTTAAAGCTATTCCTCATGCGCTTTACCCCAAAATTATTGAGCGAGAGTTATCACTGTTGTCCAAACGATTATTGGATGTTAAAAAATTGTACCTGACATTTGATCCATCAGTCAGTGAATATCTTTTTGACTCACTTCAGTCGAATCGTTTAGGTGTAAGGCCACTTAAGCGATTGATTGAAAAAAAATTGGTTGGCAGTTTGTCATATTTTATTGTGAGCAATAACCCTAAACCTAAATCACATTTATTAGTCTCAATTGAGGATGATAATGTTGTTATCAAAGATTTGGGTCAATCAGTGAATGGCGCTGGCTTATAACCTGATTGAAGTAAGATGTATTTTTTTATGTTGAATGACATGGTGTTGGTTTTTAGCTGACGCCGTGTTGCCCCGAATCTTTAAAGTGTTCTTTGGGTTGTTTGTTGTTATGTTGATTTTTATTTTGTTGTTGTGTTGTTTTTTCTTGGAAGAATCGGTGATCAATAAATTTTGTTCAGTGAGATTTTGAATAAATTCATCGAAAGACTCGGGTGTTGAGATTTTAATGGTTAACGTACTGATTTCTCGATGGCATTCAATGGATTGTTTTTGACTGTTTTTTGCTTCATGTTCGATGGCTTTAAAGAGTTTATCAAGTTCTTTTTGTTCTTCTGCTGATATTTGCTCGCGCTGAGTAAGAAACAGAAAGCCTGCACCCAAATCTATCTTAATCGACAACAGTGCATGGGGAGAATCATACCTATGAATATCGTCAGTTCCTTCCTCATATTGCCACAACGAACTTTCTGAAAATGTATCCAGTAGCGACTGTGGTGTGGCATGATGACGCTCACCACGCTTGTTTTGGTTCTGTTTTTCATGTCCTTGACAGACGGGTAGACCCATTGCTCGACACATGCTACATCCATTATTTTCAAGGGCTTTGTAGCGTGAGTTTGTATATTCATCCATGGTCATGTGAAATCCTATTTAACTCATCTATAACTGTAGTATAGCTTGCAATTATGAATATATTTTGTCTTACGTGTTTTATGATAAAGCTATCTTGTCATAAATATGGTTCAACAAGGCGATCTTTACTTCAGAGAAGACTTTGATTAGACTCGCGCTGCAGTCGATTTTTATACGTATTTATTTAACTTAAGAGAAAATGCATGTCTTTTTTTAAAATTCTAAAATCACTTTTTTTATTGTGTTTATGCAGCATTGCCTACGCACAAAACATAGAGCGCACAATATCGCCGTGGTATTTAAATACGGGTATACGCTATTGGCTTGGTCAAAGTGATTTTGAGTTTAATCTGTATGACTTTAGTGGCAGGGAGCATATTTCTCGTCTGACCGACAAAAACGTCACCACAAATTCAGCTGAAGGATTCTGGCGTCTTGGACATCAAGATGGCGTATTTTTGAAAGGATATGTTGGTGCGGGTTCTAATACCGGAGGCGAGTTTATTGATGAAGATTTTCCACCTGCGCTTGATGTATATTCTCGAACCCAAAGTGATCAAAAGCATGGGCGCTTAAATTACCTGAGTTTTGATGTGGGTTATGATCTTATTCAGCACGACCGTTATAAATTAAGTCCATTTATTGGTTATCATTATTGGTTAACGCATTACAATAGTTTTGGTTGTAAGCAAACAGCGAATAATGCTGATATCTGCACAACGTTAGCTTTTTCTAATACCACGGATGCGCTTAATGATACAGCGTCGTGGAATTCTTTACGTCTTGGCCTGAATGGGGAAATACAGCTTTCAGATAACTTGATCTTTACTGCCGATGCAGCCTATATTCACGCCTACCTTTTGGGGCATGATTTTCATAATTTACGCTCCGATATTCGAGGTGAGCTTTTTGAGGGTATAGGTGATGGTGCTCAAGTGGATCTTGCACTTAATTGGCTTGCAACGCCCAATTTATCGATGGGCATTGGCGCACGCTGGTGGAATGTAACGACCGATGGCTATTCACATTTCGAAGAACTTGCTGTTGAAGGAAGACCGCAATATATGAATACCACGCAAAAAAATTATGGATTGATGCTTCAGTCCCAATATCGCTTCGATGATAGCCAACACCATGTTCCATCGAAAGAGCGTGATGAACGTTCGATTTGGAGCGGCCCTTTGATTGGTGCAAACCTAGGTTATGGTATGAATCCTAATAATGCATCGATCCTACCTTATCAAACAACGCCAAGGGATCTTGCTTTTTTCTCACCGCTGTTGGTGCATCTCCAGTCGTCTGGTTTTATCGGTGGGGGACAAGTGGGTTATAATTGGACAAGAAATAATATACTTTGGGGGCTTGAGGCCGATCTTGATTATGCAGCGATTGGCGGCACGAATAGCGTGACGTTTACACCTTATCCATACTTGCTTAATCATTCTGTAACACAGCAGCTCAATACACTGGCGACCGTAAGAGGAAAACTTGGAAAGGTTGTGTCTAATACACTGCTTCCTTATGTTACTGCGGGCGTTTCATTTTCCAATACTGAACTGACGTATGGGCAAACCATTGCTTATATCAATCATCCATTATTAGAAAGCACGTATAATCGTTCTTTATTCATGACAAACTGGGTGGCAGGGGCTGGATTAGAATATGCTGTGAGTAATCATATGAGCTATAAGCTGGAGTATTTATATCTCGACTTAGGTAATCAATCGATGGAGACAGATTATTATGCAATTGATTCAGCTTTTGCAAGTAACGTGCTCAGACTTGGGGTGAATTATCACTTTAATTAAAAATTAATCTAATTGAACCTATAAAAGTATAATAATGAAAAACCGTATTGTTTTAGCCACAGGCAACTCAGGAAAAATTAACGAGTTTAAAGCACTTTTGCAATCCAAACACTGTATACCGCAGCGCGATTTGGGTATTGATGATGCCGATGAAACAGGTCTTACGTTTCTTGAAAATGCATTAATCAAAGCGCGTCATGCCAGTCGTATCTCGAATATACCGGCTATTGCTGATGATTCAGGTTTGGTTGTTCCTGCGCTACAAGGTAAGCCTGGTATTTATTCTTCGCGGTTTGCAGGAGAGCAAGCGACAGATCAAGATAATATCAAATACCTGCTGAAGCTATTAAAAAACCAAACTAACTCAACTGAAGTTGATGCTTATTTTTATTGCGTCATTGTGTATATGCAGCATGCTGATGATCCAACACCTTTATTTGGAACAGGGCGATTAGATGGCCAGATTGTTTTCAATTCAGAAGGAACGTACGGATTTGGTTATGACCCTGTTTTTTATCTGAAAGAGTATGGCTGTACGTTGGCAGAACTGCCAGCAACGACTAAAAATACGTTAAGCCATCGAGCACGCGCGTTGAAAACACTTGGAATCTAATTGACAATACGACCTAAAATATAAACGCTGACACTTGATTTGTTTAAAATTTAATCTATATTAAACAATGAAGTCCACTTTTGTTTAAGGATTAATCATGGAAGCGTTAACTTATTATGTTAAAACACCTCATATATTAGCATCACTTGGTTTCAGTCTTGCTTTATTATCTGCTCCGGGTGTGTCATCAGCAGAAACCACGACAACAGATACAGCAAAACCATTTACGGTCATCGCAAGAAACACCTTTGTGTTTAGTCCACGTACATTACAGTGGAAAGCGATTAATGATAACGGAAAGGTTGTACGCACGGGAAAAGGTTCAGGTGGTCAAGGGTATTGTAAAGATACACGTCGTGCGTGCAGAACCCCAACAGGAACGTTTAGTATTATCAGTAAACGCGGAGCAGATTGCCGTTCCAGTAAATATCCTATTGGTAAAGGTGGTTCGCCTATGCCCTATTGCATGTTTTTTAGTAAATATTACGCTGTTCATGGGTCATATCATGTACCCAATCATAACGCGAGTCATGGTTGTGTGCGTATAAAACCCAATGATGCAAAATGGTTGTATCATAATTTTATGCGTATCGGAACAAAAGTAATTATTAAATCATACTGATCGTGCTTCAGCGTGCTTCATGTTAAAATCACAACATTCTTACAGATTTGGGATGAAGTACGTTATGGCTATTACGATTAAAACCCCAGAACAAATTAAAAAAATGCGTATTGCAGGTCGCTTAACGTCTAAAGTATTAGAAGCGTTAAGTGAAGTGATTAAACCTGGTATGACAACGTTAGATATTGATACGTTTTGTGAAGACTATATTCGAAATACATTGCATGCTGTTCCTGGCAGTAAAGGCCAATATGGCTACCCGTATTCGGTGAACACGTCACTTAATTATGTGGTTTGTCATGGTATGCCATCAGCAACACAAGTGCTTAAAAAAGGCGATATTGTGAATGTTGATATCACGGTGATTCATGATGGATTTTATGGCGATAGCAGCAAAATGTTTTGTATTGGTGACGTGCCAGTATTTGCTAAGCGCTTGGTTGATGTGACACAGCAATGCTTATATGCCGGCATTTCTGTGGTCAAACCCGGGTGTACTTTAGGTGATATTGGCCATGCTATACAAAGTTTAGCGGTTAAAAATGGTTATTCTATTGTTCGAGAATATTGCGGTCATGGTATTGGTGAAAAAATGCATGAGGACCCACAAGTTGTGCATTACGGGCGTCCTGGAACAGGTGATGTATTAAAAGAAGGCATGACATTTACGATTGAGCCGATGATTAATCAAGGCCGAGCTGAACTTAAGCATCTTGAAAAAGAATTTACAATTGGTGAGCCTCCTAGAAAAGGTAAATGGCCCATTGCGCTAACAAAAGATAGAAAGCTTTCTGCTCAATGGGAACATACGTTACTGGTCACACCAAACGGTGTTGATGTGTTGACCCTGCGCGAAGAAGAGCGCGATATGTTTGAGTATATTGCGTTAGATAATTAACGTACTATCAGGATCTTCGACTAATGTAGATACATAATAGGTTGCTGCTGCCGCAAAAAGTCCGCACCCTGTGGCTGTTAACACAGCGACAGCGGTCAGAGGTGGCGCAACCAAGGCAAACGCCAAAAGTACACCGACCGCAACGAGTAGACCAGCTATGCCAGATACAAGCATTGGATCCTCTAAAATAAAAGTCGATAAGCTAGCGTTTCCTCGAGCAAGAGAGGCTCGAAGTGCGACTGGATCATCAACTGTAAAATAGGGATTATCTTTTTTAACAAGATGTGAGTTTAAGCGATGCTTTTCTTTGAAATTTGCAGCTAATCCTATATTTACAGTTGTATCATCAAAAAAATCACAATATGTATTTTCGTCTACGACGTTATATTTTAAGGCATACGTGCGTAATAATTCAATGTGGTAGTTTTTTCCTCGCGCTATATTTAATACGTTCTTTGCGCTAAAATATTCCTGATCGATTTGCGGGATATGGGCGATCAATAAAGGGTATTCATGTTCTTCGATATCATAAACATGAACTCCAACGAGAGTGATATTTTTTTCTTTTATGGTATCTCTGGCGAGGGTGTGACCCGCTTTTGATATTATCTCTAAAATGGTTTTCTTGAACTCAGGGTAGGTTATAATTTGCTCTAATTGAGTTAAGTCAACGCCACCCAGTGTTCCTTGCTGTTTATTACCATTAATATCATGAACAATATATTTGCCACCGTCTTCAGAAGACAAGTATATTTTACCTACTTCTGCTTGATTCTCCTCATTGCTGGGTAACTTTGACATTAAAACAAGCTCATACCCTCTGGCGATCTCTCGGAAGGTTATATTTTTCTTTAATATCGTTTGCAAAACATGTGCAATATCATCTGGATTGTTATGGTACGTTGCAATAGCAAGCGTATGATCGGAGTCTAATTGGATTAATTCTGGAGGTATGGCTTTTTTGGTACTGGTTTGGTCAAAACCAAAAATTCGATAATATTTTGCTGGCATAATATTCACTTTTCTTCAGTAATCATGGATGAATATTACACCAACCCTACATTAAGGTCAAATTAAGCTCACAAGGTTAACTTAATCATCATCGTTCATGCTAAACGATGAACCACAACCGCAGGTGGTTTTTGCATTGGGGTTACGAATCACAAAGCGTTCGCCTTGGATTTCTTGAATGTAATCAATTTCAGCTTGTTTTAAATACTGGATACTCATGGAGTCAATCAAGAGTTTGACGCGTTCGCTGCTGGTCGAGCAATCTTGTTCAACCACAGTGTCGTCTTCATTTTGTTTTTCATCAAACGTAAAGCCGTATTGAAAGCCGGAACAACCACCGCCTGTGATATAAATTCTAAGTTTAAGTTCTGGATTGCCTTCTTCTTGAATAAGCGAAGCAACTTTGTCAGCAGCGCTGACGGAAAAATTAATACCTGATGTCGGTGTCATAGTTTTTCTCTCATGATTAAATTAACGAATGATCTTTTCAATTACCGCGCCGCCTAAACATATATTTTGATCATAAAACACGATGTATTGGCCTACTGTAACCGCACGCTGTGGCGTTGAAAACATAATGGTATGTTGTTTTTCATCTTCTGGTGATATTAAACAAGCTTGATCGTCTTGTCGATAACGAGTTTTAGCCATGCATGTTTTAGGGAATGCGTCATCAGGCATAGGATTGAACCAATGAATTGGGCCACATATTAAACCACTGCTGTATAACATCGGATGTTCCGAGCCTTGAGCAACGAGCAGGGTATTGGTGGTGAGATCTTTATCAACCACATACCAAGGAGCATCCGGTGTGTTGGGCACGCCGCCAATATGAAGACCTTGTCGCTGACCCATGGTATAAAACATGAGACCGTCATGCTCTCCGAGTAGGTCACCTGAGGTTGATTTGATAGGGCCTGGTGTTGCCAGCATAAATTCATTTAAAAAGCTTTTAAACGGTCGTTCGCCAATAAAACAAAGTCCAGTGGAGTCTTTTTTTGCAGCATTAACTAACTGGAGTTTTTCTGCCATCACACGAATCTCGGGTTTTAAATAATCACCAATAGGAAAATGTGTTTTTGCGAGTGCTTCAGATGGGATTGCATGTAAAAAATACGTTTGGTCTTTGTTGCGATCTTTGGCTTTGCATAATCGAACTTGGCCGTCTTTAAAGTCCACGCGTGCGTAATGGCCAGTTGCGATGCCATCGGCGCCTAAACTTAAGGCATGCTCTAAAAATAATTTAAATTTAATTTCTTTATTGCACAGTACATCGGGATTAGGTGTTCGGCCCGCTTCGTATTCTGAAAGTACGTGTTCAAATACATTATTCCAATAGGCTTCTGAGAAATTGATTTGATGCAGCGGAATATTGAGTTGGTCACACACCGCTTGTGCATCAGCGAGATCATTTGCGGCGGCACAATAACCTGGTTTATCATCATGTTCCCAGTTCTTCATGAAAAGGCCTTCAACATCATAACCTTGTTCAATAAGAAGCCAGGCGGCAACCGAAGAATCAACGCCACCGGACATGCCTATTATAATTTTTTTGCTATGTTTACTCATCATGACTCATAAAAAAAATTTTATTTGCTATAAAAAAAGTCTATTTTAGCAAAAAATATGGGTTTACGGGAGAATATCTTTAAGAGATGTGTAAGAAAACTTGGATTTAGTTAAAAAACTCGGTAGAATCCAGGCCCAATGAAATCAAGTTGGTTAGGAGTAAAGCAATGGCAGTCCAGCAAAATCGAAGAACACGTTCAACCCGCGGTATGCGTCGTCAACATGACGCCTTAAAAAAACCTGAACTTTCAGTGAATGCAACAACTGGTGAAACACATCTTCGCCATCACATTACACCCGACGGCTATGATTGTCGTGGCGAGCGTCGTGTGCTTGTGACAGAAACTGTTTACGAAGAAGATCAAGAGTAAACTGGCTTGAAAAAAGTCACGGTCTCAGTTGATGCGATGGGCGGAGATCACGGCCTTTGTGTTGTGATTCCCGCTTGCATCGCCGCTGTAAAAAAAAATAAGAAGTTGCATTTGCTATTGGTGGGTGATGAGCAACAAATCACAGAACATCTTTTGCAAAAGGGAATGTTGAACCATCATCAATTGAGCATTGTTCATGCTCCAGAAGTTGTGGGAATGGATGAGCTTCCGTCTCACGCACTGCGCAATAAAAAAAAATCATCCATGCGTATCGCCGTTAATTTGGTGAAAGAGGGGCGTGCTGAGGCGTGTGTAAGTGCGGGCAATACTGGTGCCTTAATGGGTACAGCGCGGTTTGTGCTCAAAACACTTTCAGGCATTGATAAACCCGCCATTATTGCTGAGGTTCCCACCAAAAAACGAAACAACCGAACACATGTGATTGATTTAGGTGCAAATGTTGATTCAAGTGCTGAGCATTTATTTCAATTTGCGGTGATGGGATCAGCTTTAATCAAAGCATTAGATCACAAAGATAAACCTAAAATTGCTGTGCTCAATGTTGGGGTTGAAGAAATCAAAGGCAATGAGCAAGTCAAACGTACGGCAAACATACTATCGCAATGCGGTGTTATGAATTACGTGGGTTATGTTGAAGGTGATCATTTTTATTCAGGCGATGTTGATCTGATTGTTTGTGATGGCTTTGTAGGTAATGTTGCACTTAAAGCAAGTGAAGGTATTGCGAAACTTATGTTTACAGTACTTAAAGAGTCATTTATGCGTGCGTGGTGGACGCGCATCATTGGATTTATGGCGCGTCCTGTTTTAACGCATCTTAAAACACGCATGGACCCTGCACGTTATAACGGTGCAACGATTTTAGGGCTCAATGGTATTGTCGTCAAAAGCCATGGTGGGGCAACTGAATTAGCATTTGAATTTGCTATTGAACAAGCGTATTTACAAGTTGAGAACCGTGTGGTTGATTTGGTACGTGAGCAAATGGCAAGGTTTATTGATCAAGGACTTTCATTATGAACTCGAAGAGCACAGCATTTGTGTTTCCAGGACAAGGCTCTCAATCGCTAGGTATGTTACGTGATTTAGCAGAACAGCACCCAGTTGTGCTGGATGTTTTTTCAACGGTTTCTGGCGCAGTTCATTATGACCTTTGGGCGTTGGTGCAAACAGACGTTGATAATAAGTTAAATCAAACCGAATTCACGCAAGTGGCTATGTTAGCTGCTGATGTCGCTGTTTATCGTGTTTTGCAAATCAATGGTATCGAAGCCGCGCTTTCTGCAGGTCACAGCTTAGGTGAATACGCTGCATTGGTTTGCGCCGATGCACTCGATTTGGCCGCTGCTGCACGTTTAGTTCAAGCGCGTGGTCAGATTATGCAGCAAACCATTCCTTTAGGGGAGGGGGCCATGGCAGCTATCGTCGGGCTTACTGATGAGCAGGTTCAGCAATTATGCCAAGAAGCATCGACTGATTCACATGTGGTAAGCCCCGCAAATTACAATGCCATTGGACAAGTGGTCATTGCAGGCCATACGGATGCTGTAAAAAAAGCCATCGTACTTGCAGGGGCTATGGGTGCCAGGCTTGCAAAAGAAATCCCTGTCAGCGTGCCTTGTCACTGTGCATTATTACGTGATGCAGCCATAAAGTTTCAAGAAGTTTTAGACAAAACAATGTTTTCTACACCTAAGCGTGCGGTTATTAGTAATGTTGATTTGAGCATACATACGACACCTGAATCGATACGTCATTTGCTTGCCGAGCAGCTATATAAACCTGTACGTTGGGTTGAAACGATTCAAGCCATGAAACGAGCAGGAATAACCCAAATCATCGAGTGCGGGCCAGGAAGTGTGTTAGCAGGGCTTACGAAACGTATCGATCGGTCTATTTCTGCCATGAGTGTTAATAATCCAGCACATCTTTCAAACGTTTTAGCCCTAAAGGAATGATAATCTCATGATTAATCTTAATGAAAAAATCGCGTTGGTTACGGGCGCTAGCCGTGGAATTGGCATGGCTATTGCAAAAAAATTAGCTTCTCAAGGTGCTTATGTTATAGGAACAGCGACAACATCAGAAGGCGCTGAAGCCATAACGGCTTATTTAGAGCAAGAGCATTTAGCAGGGCATGGTGTCGTGCTTAATGTCACCGATAATGATAGCGTTGACGCATTATTAGCTTCGTTGAGTGAGGCTAATAAAACCCCATCCATCCTCGTAAACAATGCAGGCATTACCGCGGATAATTTATTGCTTCGCATGACCGATGATGAGTGGGATCGTGTGATCACGACCAATTTAAGTGCTGTTTTTCGTATGACACGTGCTTGTCTCAAGCCGATGTTTCGTGCTCGTTGGGGACGCATTATTAATATTGGATCAGTTGTTGGTTCAAGTGGTAACCCAGGACAAGCAAATTATACGGCCGCTAAAGCGGGCGTGATAGGTTTTTCAAAATCACTTGCACAAGAAATTGGAAGCCGGGGTATTACGGTCAACACGGTTTCACCAGGGTTTATTAGAACAGATATGACCGATGCATTACCTGATTTAGTGAAATCCGAAATGCTGAAACGTATTCCCGCAAAACGCTTTGGAACACCTGATGATGTTGCTGCCGCTGTTACGTTTTTAGCCTCGGACTTGGCAAATTATATTACAGGTGATACAATTCATGTTAATGGTGGTATGTATATGGATTGATTTATTGAGAAAATACGTGGTCGAGAGACTTGCGTTATTTCAATAATCGAATAAACTACCCATAAGTTCTAAAGCGTTATAAATTATTTAATCAACCGAAAAGAGGAAGTATAGGTTATGAGTACAGTTGGCACGGTAACAGAACGCGTTCGCAAAATTGTCGTTGAACAATTGGGTGTAAAAGAAGATGAATTAAAAAATGATGCTTCTTTTGTTGATGATTTAGGTGCTGATTCGTTAGATACCGTTGAGCTTGTGATGGCTTTGGAAGAAGAGTTTGAAACTGAAATTCCTGATGAAAAAGCAGAGCAAATTACAACAGTTCAAGGTGCAATTGATTACATCGAATCCAATACAACAGTTTAAGATTAATCTATGACAAAACGACGTGTGGTAGTAACGGGTCTTGGCATGTTAACGCCTGTTGGTCTTAATGTAGAAGAGACTTGGAAGAATATTCTATCTGGGGTAAGTGGCGCAGGTCCTGTCGAAGATTTTGATACAACAGACTACCCTTGTAAAATTTGGGCTAAAATTAAAGGCTTTAATCCAGAAGATCACATACCTTTAAAAGACGCTCGAAAAATGGACCCATTCACCCAGTTTGGCGTTGTTGCAGCTACTGAAGCGTTACGTGACTCAAACCTTGATATTGATGAAAAATTATCACGTCGGGCAGGTGTTTGTGTTGGAGCGGGTATTGGTGGAATACAAACCATAACCAACAACCAAGATCGCTTGGTTGAGTCAGGTCCACGTAAAGTATCGCCGTTTTTTATTCCAGCTGGCATTATTAATATGGTAGCTGGACAAATTTCTATTAGACATAATCTTAAAGGTCCTAATCTTTCGATTGTGACCGCATGCACCACAGGCACACACAGTATTGGTATTGCAGGCAGAATGATTGCCTATGGCGATGCCGATGTGATGGTGTGCGGTGGTTCCGAGATGACCTTGAATCCCTTATGCCTTGCTGGCTTTTCAGCTGTTCGAGCTTTATCCAAACGTAATGATGATCCAAAAGCAGCCTCACGTCCTTGGGATAAAGATCGTGATGGTTTTGTCATGGGTGAAGGTGCCGGTATTTTAGTACTCGAAGAGTATGAGCATGCAAAAGCACGAGGCGCTAAAATTTATGCTGAATTAGCCGGTTTTGGTATGTCAGGTGATGCGTATCACATTACGTCTCCTGATGAGGATGCGGCAGGCGCTACAGAAGCCATGGCAGCGGCCTTGAGAGATGCTCATATTCAACCGGAACTAGTGGATTATATTAACGCACATGGAACTTCGACTTATCTGAATGATAAAAACGAGACCCTTGCGATTAAGCGTTTATTTAAAGATCATGCTTATAAATTAGCTGTAAGTTCAACTAAATCCATGACAGGTCATTTATTGGGAGCTGCGGGGGCTGTTGAGGCAATTTTTAGTGTTTTAGCTATTCGAGATCAAATTGCACCACCAACCATCAATTTAGATAATCCTGATGAAGGGTGTGATTTAAACTATGTACCGCATAAACCACAAAAGCGTAAAATTAATTACGTCATGAGTAATTCTTTAGGCTTTGGGGGCACTAACGGTAGTTTATTGTTCAAAAAATTTGAGGAATAGATACCGGTGACTGAACCAGGGCGGTTTATTGTACTTGAAGGATTAGAAGGGGCTGGAAAGTCAACAGCCCTCACAACCATCAAGCGTTTTTTAACTCCTCTTGTTCCAGAACTTATCATCACACGAGAACCTGGTGGCACGCATGTGGGTGAAGTCGTTCGTGATTTAATAAAAGCAGCACCTCTTGATGAACCATTAGAAGCCCGTGCTGAGCTACTCCTGTTTTATGCCGCACGTATTCAGCTGATCGAGCACGTCATTCGTCCTGCGTTGGCACGTGGTGCTTGGGTTTTAGCGGATAGATTTGAGCTTTCGACGTGGGCTTATCAAGGTGGTGGGCGTGGACTTGATCATCAAATCATTGAGCATTTATCGGCGTTCTCTGTGAAAAATATCCAACCTGATCTTGTGATTTACCTCGATCTACAGCCAGAGCTTGGTTTACAGCGTGTTTTGGAGCGAGGAAAAACCGATCGTATTGAGCAAGAAGCCATGGATTTTTTTCATCGTGTTTATAGCGCTTATCATGAGCGACTTCAAACGATGGAACAGGCCGTGCTTATTGATGCAAGTAAGCCACTTGCTATGGTACAGCATTTAATTCGTACCTCGCTTGAACGTTATATGCGTGCATTATGAGTTGGAATAAGCTCACACATCTCCCAATTTCAAATTTTCCGCAATCAGTTTTGTTTTTAGGATCGAACGTTCGGCACACGTTAGAACTGACCCAGCAACTGATCAAGCATTTATTGTGTTCTTCAGAAAATAAGCCTTGTGGGCTATGTCGCTCTTGCAAATTTCTCATGCAAAATACACACCCTGACGTGGTTTATATCACACAAGAAAAGGCGACTTCAGCGATTAAAATTGATCAAATAAGAAGCCTTCAAGATTATATTTATCAAACGCCATTATGCTCTACACACCGCATGATTATTATTTATCCAGCCCATGAATTAAATCGTGCGGCAGCCAATGCATTGTTGAAAATACTTGAAGAGCCACCCAAACATGCTATTTTTGTTTTACTTGCGGAGCATTTAAATACGTTACCTGCAACGATCATGAGCCGCTGCCAACGTTATGATGTTCCTGATAATATTCCTGAATCTCATACTGGATCCGGGTATTTAAGCAGCGCTCGGTATGATTTAGACGACTGTCCGAGAGGAACGTTATTACAACAACAGCAAGATATTATAAATAAACTTTGTGATTTATCTGAAGGAAAAATATCCGTGTGCCAATTGGCATCAACCTTAGGAAAGCATGAATTGCAGGATTGGTTATGGTTTTTTCAGTTATTTACGGCAAGTTTAATAAAATATAAACTGTTGCCAGAAGCATCTGTTGTTGATGATGGTTGCTTGCAAAGCCTAATCGAAGCCTATTCACCCGTGCATTTTTTTAAGCAATTGGATATTATTCAAGAATTAAAAAAAAAGATAAACCAAGACATACCTCTTAATCCAACGTTAGCACTCGAAACGTTGCTCATGGGTTATGTTCGGTAATATTATGCAGAGGAGCACGTAGGTTTGATAACCCCGTTGGTTGATTCACATTGTCATTTAAATCAGTTAGATTTAGCAGGATTTGATGGCAACCTAGATAACGTCATGCAAGAAGCCCGTTCTGTGGGAGTTGAGCATTGCTTATGTGTATGTATTACGTCGGATGATATACCGGTTTTGCACCAACTTACATCACGCTACTCCGATGTGAGTATGTCGATTGGTGTGCATCCTAATGAAGTCGCAAACGATCCCATGACGTATGAAACACTTCATGAGCAGGCACGTGGAAAAGCTTGCATTGCGATAGGCGAAACAGGACTGGACTATTATCGAACTGAATCAGAAGCTGATTGTGAAATACAACGCCAACGATTTCGCGAGCACATTCGTGTAGCACGCGAACTTAAAAAACCGCTGATTATTCATACGCGCCAAGCTGCTGAAGATACATTAAAAATAATGCAAGAAGAGCGGGCGGATGAAATAGGCGGTGTCATGCATTGCTTCTCAGAAAACTGGGATATTGCGCAGCGTGCTTTGGCGCTTAATTTTTATATTTCATTCTCAGGTATTGTAACGTTTAAAAATGCAAAAGTTTTACATGATGTTGCCCAAAGAGTTCCGTTAGACAAAATGTTGATTGAAACCGATTCGCCGTACTTAGCCCCTGTACCCCATCGAGGTAAATCTAATCATCCAGGATGGGTGAAATATGTCGCAAAGGCTATCAGTGAATTACGCAATGTCAGTTATGAAACCATTGCAAACGCAACGACAGAAAATTTTTACCGTTGCTTTCATGTGAAGCGAACATGAGTTTATTTATTGGGCTCATGTCAGGAACCAGTATGGATGGCGTGGATGCCGCTTTAGTTGATTTATCTAATCATACATTGATAGCCGGTATAACGAGGGCTTATTCGCCAGAAGTTCAAAGCAAATTATCCGAAATCACTAAAACCAAACTCATATCACCCATCCAACTGATGCAATTACATCGATTAATTGGTCAGAATTTTGCGAGCGCTGTATTGGATGTTTTAAACAAGGCCAACTGTAAAGCAGAAAATATTATTGCTATTGGGAGTCATGGTCAGACAATATACCATGATCCGTTGGGTGCTATTCCTACAACATTACAATTAGGATGCGCCCATACCATTGCTGCACAAACAGGCATTACAACCGTAGCTGATTTTAGAACGCGAGATTTAGTTTTAGGAGGGCAGGGGGCACCTTTTGCACCTTGCTATCATCATGTTTTATTTGAAAAGCAAGATTTACCCCTTGTATTGGTTAATATTGGCGGAATTGCCAATATGACTATTTTAAGAAAAAATCAGTTACCGGTCGGTTATGATACCGGTCCTGGTAATACACTGATGGACCATTGGATAAATAAAAATCATGGTTGTGCTTATGATGCGAACGGTGAATGGGGAGCAACCGGCCAAATTATCGAACCTTTGCTTTTGCGTTTTCTAAATGATCCCTATTTTAAGCGAGCATCCCCTAAAAGTACTGGAACAGAATATTTTTCTGACACCTGGTTAGCCGCTCACCTTAAATCAATGTATAAACCTGAAGATGTGCAAGCAACGCTCACTCAATTAACGGCATTAACCATTGCTGATGCAATTCGGTCTGATGCTCCTGAATGCAAACGTATCGTATTGTGCGGTGGTGGTGTTCACAATGATTTTTTATATTATCAATTAAAACACGCTTTACCTGGATGTCGTATAGACAGTACGCAGGCATTGGGTGTGGATCCTGATTATCTTGAAGCCATCATGTTTGGATGGTTTGCACAACAAACCATCCAAAACAATCCGGTCGATTTGACTCAAATCACAGGAACAAACAAACCCACGATCTTAGGTTCGATTTATCCCAAATGAATGATATGCGTATGAACATCGACTAAGAAATAACGGCTGAACGTATCAAACGACAGCATTTCAGGCCATTGCTCACGTTGTTCACACATACGCATCATTTCAAGTTTAAATATCGGACGATAAAATTGTCGAACAAAAGGTTTAATATCATCTACCTGATGAAAGTTTTTAATCACAACGGTTGAATTTTCAGTTAGATTGGCCAGCTTTAATTGATCGATAACAAGTATATCGTCATTTTCTGAACCATGATCTATCATTTCTTGCATTTTTTTGAGTAACATGACACGCGGCCTTACGCGCAAAAGTTGCTTTCCATCATGCATAGATGGTTCAAGAAGAACGATATTGGAATGCACTTCAAATTTGAAACAACATAAAAAATCTAGAAACGTCGCTTGTATAGCTAACGTTGCGTCTTTGCCCAACCAGCGTTCGATTTCGTACCGAAACATAGATGAAAAATGATACTCAACGGTATCGAGCAGGGCATCGTCCGTTTCATGCACAGGTATGGTATACGCTGTGGTATTGTTCTGCATAGCATTCAAATCAGGCAGGGGGGTATTAGGTAATTGTTCAGCCAAAAAAGATAGTAACGCTGATGTTGGCTTAAGAAATATAACTTCACGTTGACATTGTTGCATAATGACGCTCCTAGCAAGTAACTCTTATCGTTTTAGTATTGAGTACAACTTGGAAAAGCTACATCTACAGCGACAGCGACATCTTTCTTGACGACCTTGCCCTTTTTTGCAAGGGAAGACTATCAGATTAACACCTTTTGAATTTCTATTGCAAGTAATTTAAGTAATGTTTTAAGCGAGATCGTTTAAATTACACCGTATTGTTTTTGATACAACTTCATGCGATCTAAAAGCTCGTGTTCACCATGTTTTTCTAAATACGTGATCAGATCGTTCAGAGTAATAATGGAAAGTACATCGATGCCTTCGGCTTGTATATCAGCAATCGCAGAGGTATTATTGAGTCCGCGTTCTTGACGGTCTAATGCGATGATGACCCCACCAAGCTTGCCCCCAGCATGATCAATGAGTGCTTTGGATTCACGAAAAGCCGTACCGGCCGTGATCACATCATCAATCATGATCGGATGTGCTCCCTCAAGTGGTGCCCCCATCAATTGTCCTCCTTCACCGTGATGCTTAATTTCTTTTCGGTTAAACGTGACAGCCACATCATAATCTTGACGTGCTAATGCAATAGCCGTTGCGGTCGCAAGCGGGAGGCCTTTATAAGCTGGCCCAAAAAGATGCTTTATGGGGAGGCCATGCTTGATAAGGGTTGCGGCATAAAATTCGCCTAAGCGCATTAAAGCCCGGCCTTGATAAAATAAACCGGCATTAAAAAAGTATGGGCTTCTTCGACCTGATTTAAGCGTGAACTCACCCCACGTTAATACTTTTTCAGCAAGAACAAATTGGATGAAATTTTCTTTAGATAAATCCATAGATAGATGGTTTGATGTATTCATAACTTTAAAAATCCGTAGAAAACAGTTAACAAATGTTAAAAAGCTGGTATGCTAACTAAATAGGGTTTGTGTGCCAACCCTTTTTGTTCACCCATATCTGTTAAAAATACTAAGGGACGATGGTATGTCAGATCGCGAAATAGGCCATGTGAAATGGTTCAATGAAAAAAAAGGATTTGGATTTATTATTAATCAAGCCGGTGAAGATGTTTTTGTACATTACAAAGATATCCAAGGCGTTGGCTTTAAAACCTTACAAGAAAAAGAAGAAGTAAGCTTTTTGCTTGAGCGCGGACCCAAAGGTCTCAAGGCACACGAAGTGATGCACCTTGAAGCCCATGCCGAGGTTGCAGCAGAAGAAGCTTAACTCACACTACGCGACGCACCTATCCAGTCTTGTGCCGGTAAATATGTATGGTAAAGTACCGCTTCAGGACTGTCGCTTTCTGGCGCCCACTGATATGTCCAATTGACCTCAGGAGGTAGTGACATCAGAATGGATTCTGTACGCCCGCCTGATTGTAAACCAAATAACGTGCCACGGTCGTAGATGAGATTAAACTCAACATAGCGACCTCGACGATGGCGTTGAAAGTTTTTTTCTCGCTCACCAAATACGGTGGCTTTACGTCGCGATACGATGGGTGCGTAAGCTTCGATAAATGCATTGCCAATGCTTTGCATAAGCGAAAAGCTATGCTCAAAACTTTGCTCGCAATAATCATCAAAAAACAAACCGCCAATGCCACGGGCTTCGTTACGATGCTTGAGATAAAAATAGCGGTCGCACCATACTTTAAATTCAGAATAAATTTGAGCACCAAATGGATCGCAGGCTTGTTTGGCCGTTTGATGCCATGTGATGCAATCTTCTTTAAAGCCATAATAAGGTGTTAAATCAAAGCCACCGCCAAACCACCATTGAACAGGCTCTCCATCGCGTTCCGCAATAAAAAATCGTACGTTTGCGTGTGAGGTAGGTACATAAGGGTTATCTGGATGAATCACCAAAGAAACACCTAAAGCTCGAAAGCTGCACCCTGCAAGTTCTGGTCGATTATCTGTTGCAGATGCAGGTAGCTTTCCGCCATGAACTTCTGAAAAATTGACGCCTGCTTTTTCAAACACAGCGCCTTTTTCTAAAACTTTTGAGCATCCGCCGCCACCGGCTTCACGTATCCATGCATCTTCGATAAAAACAGCTTGTCCATCTAATCGTTCAAGCGCCAAACAAATCGCATGTTGTAAATTAACTAGATAGTTACGAACTTGCTCCACGGCATGTGTTGGTAAAGGCAGTGTACTCATGCTTTTTTTCCATACAAAGTGAAAAATATAGCATATTTTAAGCTTAAGTTTGGTAAAGTACAATTCTGAATTATTTTTAATTTTAGGTAAGTTATGGTTTTTAATTCTGCACCTTTATTTTCTCCCCTGTCGATTGCGCCCATGATTGATTGGACCCATGTACCGTTTTGTATGCTCATGCGTCTGATCGCGCCCGAAGCGTTACTTTATACCGAAATGCAAACGACGAACGCAATCTTGCATAATCCAACGCGAGCACTTGATTTTCATCCAGCTGAAACACCCGTAGCGATGCAATTAGGTGGATCTGAGCCACAAGCATTGGCTGTTGCTGCAAAACAAGCAGAAGATGCGGGGTTTTCTGAAATAAATTTAAATTTAGGTTGTCCAAGTGATCGCGTGATATCAGGCAATTTTGGCGCGTGTTTGATGCGCTCACCACGGCTGGTTGCTGAGTGTATTGCGGCCATGAAAGCTGCCGTCTGTATTCCTGTGACAGCAAAAACACGGATTGGCATTGATCATGACGATAGCTATGAATTTTTTCAAAATTTTATCGCATATTTAGTTCAAGCAGGTTGTGATAAATTAATCGTTCATGCACGAAAAGCATGGTTAACGGGTTTGAATCCTAAGCAAAACCGTACGATTCCTCCAATTCAGCATGATTATGTTTATCGAATTAAGCAAACCCTGCCTCAGCGTATACCGGTTGTTATTAACGGCCATATCGAAACCATTGAGGCGATACAAGCGCATCTTAAGCACGTGGATGGCGTGATGATCGGGAGATTGGCTTGTCGCGATCCTTATGCGATTGCCAAACTCCATCATGCTTTATATCCAGCTGTTGCCATGCCTTCAAGAGCAAACGTACTGCAAGATTATTTTGCTTACGCACAATCAGAACATGCACGGCATGAAACGATACACCGTATTTTTAAACCTATTCTTAATCTTGTGCATGGTTTACCAGGCGCCCGTGCTTGGAAAGCGGCGTTATTGCAAATATCAGGTATTGAACAAAAACAAGATTTAGAAGCGCTCGTGGCGCGGTTAGCGCATATGGAACAATCTTCGAATGGATTTATGCTTTAAAATCTAGTAAATTAGGCCTCTCTCACATAGCGAGCAAATACAAGGATTATTGGGGCCATGTTAACGACGTTGATTAAAAGTGTATTAGGAAGTCGCAACGAACGAACCTTAAAACGCATGCAAAAAACAGTGCTTGCTATCAATGCATTAGAACCCAGCATGCAAGCCTTAACCGATGCTGAACTTGCAGCTAAAACAGCGGAATTTAGAAAACGTCTCGATGCAAACGAAGGCTTGGATGCCTTGGTTCCTGAAGCATTCGCCGTGGTTCGAGAAGCCTCTGTCCGAACGCTTAATCTGCGTCATTTTGATGTGCAATTAATCGGTGGCATGGTGCTGCATGAAGGTAATATTGCGGAAATGCGAACCGGTGAAGGTAAAACACTGGTGGCAACACTACCGTCGTATCTTAATGCAATCTCGGGTCGTGGCGTGCATGTCGTCACGGTCAATGATTATTTAGCTAAACGTGATAGTCAATGGATGAAACCTGTTTTTGAGTTTTTAGGTTTAACCGTGGGTGTTATTCATGGTGATCTGACGCACGCTGAAAAACAAGAAGCTTACAGCAAAGATATTCTTTATGGTACCAACAATGAATTTGGTTTTGACTATCTACGAGATAATATGGCGTTTAGCCCTGAGGACAAAGTTCAGCGCGAACTCAATTTTGCAGTAGTTGATGAAGTTGATTCGATTTTGATTGATGAAGCGCGTACCCCCTTAATCATCTCAGGAGCAGCAGAAGACAGCTCGGCCTTATATATTAAAATTAATCAGCTCATACCTAAACTGATTCTTCAAAAAACAGATGAAGTTGAAAGCGAAGAAGAAGCCGGTGATTACATGCTGGATGAAAAACAAAAGCAAGTGCATTTGACCGAAACGGGTCACCAAAATATTGAGCGATTACTGAGTAAGGCTGGCTTGCTTGATTCTGGCGATAGCCTTTATCATGCCAGTAATATTATGCTCATGCACCATGTGAATGCAGCATTACGCGCGCATCTTATGTTTCATCGTGATGTGGATTATATTGTTCAAAATAATAAAGTGGTGATTGTTGATGAACATACCGGACGTACCATGCCGGGTCGTCGCTGGTCTGAAGGTTTGCATCAAGCGGTAGAGGCCAAAGAAAACGTGGCTATTGAGCATGAGAACCAAACCCTTGCATCGATTACATTTCAGAACTTTTTTAGACTTTACGAAAAATTATCAGGCATGACGGGTACAGCCGATACCGAGGCTTTTGAGTTTCAAGAAATTTATAATTTAGAAGTGGTGGTTATTCCAACGAATAAAGGTATGAACCGAAGGGATGAAGCTGATTTAGTTTATTTAACACAAGAAGATAAATATCAAGCGGTGATTGAAGATGTTCGAGATTGCGTCAAACGAAAACAACCGGTGTTGGTCGGGACGGCATCCATTGAGGCATCCGAACACCTTCATAAATTATTAAACAAAGCAAAAATTCCTCACCAAGTACTCAATGCAAAATTTCATGAAAAAGAAGCGCATATCATTGCTGAAGCTGGCCGTCCCGGTGTGGTGACCATTGCGACCAATATGGCCGGACGAGGAACCGATATTGTGCTGGGTGGAAGCCTGAAAGCTCAATTAGCCATGCTCCCGGATGATGCAACCGAGGCAGAACGCGATACCGTAAAAGCTGATTGGCAAGCATTGCATGAGGAGGTATTAAAAGCGGGTGGTTTACGTATTATTGCATCCGAGCGCCACGAGTCGCGGCGTATTGATAATCAATTACGCGGGCGTTCAGGTCGTCAGGGCGATCCTGGAAGCAGTCGTTTTTACTTATCACTTGATGATAATTTAATGCGTATTTTTGCATCTGAACGGGTCACATCGATGATGCGACGTTTAGGTATGAAACCAGGCGAGCCAATTGAGCATAAACTTGTGAGTAAAGCGATTGAAAATGCTCAACGAAAGCTTGAAGGTCATCATTTTGATGTCAGAAAACAATTGCTTGGCTATGACAACGTTGCTAACGATCAACGAAAAGTGATGTACTCACAACGTGCTGAAATCATGAATATGGAAGATTCACATGAGACTGTTCTGAACATGATGATGGCGGTGATTGATAAATTAGTGGATGAGTATTTTCCATCGAATAGCTTAGAAGATCAGTGGGATATTCAAGGTTTACAAACGCTACTGACGGATGAGTTTAAGCTTAATGTGTCACTCGCTGAT
>Ga0100380_10001145_pt1 | contig 28781 bp, 23 predicted proteins | sample CryGeymeta201504_FD_80417 | JGI IMG/M metagenome (GOLD analysis project Ga0100380, IMG submission 80417) | Groundwater microbial communities from Crystal Geyser aquifers in Utah, USA - Crystal Geyser metaG 2015-04 | ecosystem: Environmental > Aquatic > Deep subsurface > Groundwater | place... | reverse complement strand
TAAAACAACGGATGGAAGGCCTGGACGACTGACCAAAAAAACTCCCACCTCTATCCCAAGGTGGGAGATTTCCATTTTTAATGGATTCAATCTTAAAATTGGATGTTTTTGGAACTTCCAATGGTACTACTAGTTGCCAAAATAAGTTAAAAACCATTAAAAAAAATCTCAAAAAAAAATCCCCCACCTCTATCATAGCTATGGAAATTATTCGAAAATCCCATTGCAATTTTGTGCCAGTGAAAGTCAAATTAGGTTAGGGACCATCAAATTAGTTGACAGTAATGCGATAGTCCCTTTCTTTTAAATCGTTTTACAAATGGCAGCAACAATTATTACAACGGAAGACCTTCGAGAGTTCAAGATGGAACTGCTCGATGGCATCAAAGAGCTCCTCAATAACCAAACTGGCAATACTTCCAAGAGATGGCTCAAATCCCCAGAGGTCAGGGAACTTTTAGGCATTTCACCAGGCACGCTCCAAAATCTCAGGATCAACGGCACATTGCCCTATACCAAAGTGGGCGGCATAGTCTATTACGACCAAGAAGAAATCATGGAGGTCATGGAAAAGAACAGGATCCATAACAAGTTCTAATTTCCACGTAGGTGGAAATCCTATCCGATTATGGAGCAAGTCAATTATATAAAACATTTGAACAATGTCATTGTTCGATTCTCGAAGGGTGGAGGTTTAAAAACCACTCATGGTCATCAATTTTTGCAAACATCAAATAGAAAAGATTTTAATATGAATATCGATAAAATGGAATTTACAGCATGGATGGAGCGTATTATGAATCGTTTGGACATCCTTAGTGAAGATATCAACGGCACTGGAAAACAGCATACGAGTATTGACGGCGAGGAACTTTTGGACAACCAGGACCTGCTCCAGATGCTAAAAATCAGTCCCCGTTCCCTTCAGCGATACCGTTCTTCCGGGAAATTACCCTACTATACCATAAGTGGAAAACTGTACTACAAATTGTCCGATATACATCAGTTCCTACGGGAGTGTTTCACCACGCCCATATCCAAAACAAAAGCCAAGAAATGACAAATGTTGCCAACCAAAGCCAACCAAGGCAAGAAGGTAAACGCTGCATTTACTTTGGGAATTGAACTTTAAAACGTCAGATTATGAGTGACCAAAATGTAGAAAAGCCAGAAACACCAGAACAATTATCAGAGATATTGTTGGTACTGGATAAAGAAAAAAAGAAAATTCAGGCTGTAAAGGGCATCGATGAAAACGGGAAGCTGGAAACCGTGGATCCCACTAAAAAGAACCAGAACCAGTTTATGCGTGTGGATAAACATGGCGATTTCCTCTCCAACTTCTTCTCCAATTTTTTCAGCCAATTGAAAGACCCCACCAATTTCTCCTTTTTCAAAGTGCCCGCACCACTTGCAATTGATACGGCAAAAGAGATGCAAAAACAATTGAAAGCACCCAATAAGGAAACAGAAGAATTGATGAAGAAATACGAGGTAAAACCTGAAGTAGAGCAAGAACATAAACAAGAAAATCACAATAATATGGAAACAACGCAAACAACACCCGAAACAAGCGAATACCGCTACCAGCCAGAACAAATTGATTGGGAGACCATGGACAATCTGGGATTAAGTAAGGAAAAACTTGAAAAAATGAACCTGCTTGACCCGCTACTTAAAGGGTACAAGACCAATGAGCTTGTGCCAGTAAGTCTTAACCTAGGTACTGCCATAACCCGTATGGATGCAAGACTGTCCCTGCAAGCCAATGATGAAGGACAGGTCGTAGTGGCCATCCATGGCATACGAAAAACACCTAATTTGAACTTTCCTTTCTTCGGACATGAATTTAGTAAGGAAGATAAGGACAACCTCCTCCAAACAGGAAATATGGGACGGGTGGTCAATTTGACCAATCCCAAGACAGGCGAAACCATACCGTCCATTATCAGTGTGGACAGGCTCACTAATGAGCTGGTAGCCCTGCGAACAGAATTTATAAAAATCCCCGAACATATCAAAGACGTCAAATTGGACGAGCAGCAAAAGCAAACCCTAATGGAAGGCAAACCACTTTACATTGAAGGCATGATTTCCAAAAAAGGAGATTCTTTTAATGCCTCGGTACAATTCAATGCCGATAAGCGCTATGTAGAATTTCTTTTTGATAGAAGCAATACCAACAAACAGACACAAACTAGCGAGCAAACCCAATCGCAACAAGCTCCTGAAATCTTCAGAGGTCAAAAATTGGATGATGAGCAATACCAAAAGTTCAATAATGGTCAGACCATATACTTGGATAATCTAATAGACAAGAAAGGAAAAAAATACCAAGGCTACATCACCTTCAACAAAGAAACGGGAAAAACAGACTTTTCATTCCAGAATCCGAACAAAATTAAAGAGCAAGCGAAGCCCACTGAGGCCCATAAAACACAAACAGCGGTCAATTCAGAAGGCAAAACCAATGAAGCGACCAAGCATACAAAAGAACCTTTGAAATCTGGACAAAAAAATCCCGATAGCAAGAAACAGCAACAAGAACAGGAAAAGCCTAAAGCAGCTGCTAAATCCAAAGGCAGAAAAGTATAACTATTTAAATACACTAAGAGATGAAAGCCGTCATTGCGGAAAAGCCAAGTGTGGCACGTGAAATAGCTTCCCTATTGGGAGCGACAGAAAAAAAAGAAGGCTACTTGATGGGCAGTGGCTACTTAGTTACCTGGGCGTTTGGCCATCTAATCCAATTGGGCATGCCAGAAGATTATGGTATATCCGGATTTCAGAGAGCCGTTCTACCCATACTGCCCAATCCCTTTTTGCTCACGGTACGTAAAGTAAAAAAAGACAAAAGCTATACCGCCGATAAAGGCGCCTTAAAGCAACTGAAAACAATTGAGCAGGTCTTTACCAAATGCAATGGTATTATTGTCGCTACCGATGCTGGACGTGAAGGAGAACTCATATTCCGATACATCTATGAGTACCTGAAATGCAACAAACCCTTTGAGCGTCTTTGGATCAGCTCCCTTACGGAAAAAGCGATAAGACAGGGATTTGACAATCTGAAACCCGGACACGATTTTGACGGTCTGTACAGGTCCGCACAGGGCAGAAGCCGTGCGGACTGGCTGGTAGGCATCAATGCATCACAGGCACTCAGTATTGCAGTAGGGAACGGTATTTATTCATTGGGAAGGGTACAGACCCCAACGCTCGCTTTAATATGTAGACGCTATCAGGAAAACAAAAAATTCTCGATACAGAAATACTGGCAATTAGAGCTCACACATACCAAGGGGTTCACTGATTTTAAAAGCCTTTCCATTGCGAAATGGGATACTAAAAATGAGGTCTCAGATATCCTTAAATCCATACAAAGAAACGGGAACACAGCTACGGTTATATCCGTAGAAAATAAAAACATTACCCAGCAACCGCCTTTGCTCTTTGATTTGACGGGACTGCAAAAAGAGGCAAACAAAAAACTAAACTTTTCTGCCGAGCAAACCTTGGGCATTGCCCAAAGCCTTTATGAAAGGAAATTCATCACCTATCCCAGAACCGGAAGCAAATACATACCAGAGGATATATGGCCAGAAATACCCCATCTTATCAGGGCCTTGCAGGACAAGGATTCCTGTAAGGAGGCTGTCAGCAAAGTAAAATTTGGACGGTTCAATAAACGTATCGTTAACGACCTTCGGGTAACCGACCATCATGGTCTGCTGATTACGGGCAAAGTCCCTTCGGCATTATCGGCAAAGGAAAATGCCGTTTACGATATGATTGCCCTTCGATTACTCGAAGCTGTTTCTGGGGCCTGTACCAAAGAGATGACCGACGTCACCCTACAAGCATTGCACTATGATTTTGCACTGAAAGGTTGTAAAGTATTGGAACCTGGTTGGCGGGCTATTAAAGGCAGTTTCTTTGAGGATGCTGAACCCCTGCAAGAATTGCCCGAACTAAAAAAAGAAGACGAACTTAAAATAAAAGAAGCTGCCGTTTTAGAAAAGAAAACCAGACCGCCCGCTCTCTATACTGAAGCAGGACTATTATCGGCTATGGAAAGCGCAGGAGGGGACATTGAGAACGAACAGGAGCGCAAGGCATTACAAAACCTTGGCATCGGAACACCCGCTACAAGAGCCGCTATCATAGAAACCTTGTTCACCCGCAATTATATCCAAAGAGAAAAGAAATCACTGATTCCGACTGGTAAAGGCTTACAGGTTTATGAACTCGTTAAAGACAAAAAAATTGCAGATGTAGCGATGAGTGCCCAGTGGGAACTCGCTTTGCAGAAAATTGAAAATAATGAGGCTGATGTTGGGGCTTTTCAAAAAGAAATGGAAACATATGCAGCATCCATTACCCATGAACTGTTGCAAACTTCTATAGTACAGGCATACCAAGCCAAGCTTGTCTGCCCTAAATGTAAAACGCAACAGCTCACTATTAGGGATAAAATAGTCAAGTGCCCTGATGGGACATGTAGTTGGCTACAGTTCCGCAATGTATGTGGTGTTCAGATGAGCATAACAGAAATTGAAAGCCTAATCAATACAGGCAAAACGGCTCTTATCAAAGGAATGAAAAGCAAGGCTGGAAAGAAATTCAATGCCTATATCGTACTGAATGAAAAAGCGGAAAGTTCCTTTGAATTTGAAAAAAGCAAAAGCTATAAAAAATAATGGAACATAATCCGATTATAACCCGTCAAGAAATTGAGAGCCAAATTTATACCATACGAGGACAACAGGTGATGCTCGATAGTGATCTGGCAAGGATTTATCAGGTAGCAACCAAAGTTTTCAACCAAGCTGTAAAACGTAATAAAGAAAGGTTTCCTGAGCATTTTTGTTTTCAATTAACTCTTGATGAATGGGAATCTTTAAGGTCACAAATTGTGACCTTAAACACAGGAAGAGGCCAGCATCGAAAATATGTACCCTTAGTTTTTACAGAGTCCGGAATTGCAATGCTTTCTGCTGTACTCAAAAGTATGGTAGCTATAAAAGTGAGTATTGAAATCATGAATGCTTTTGTGGAGATGCGTAGAATGCTTATTGGCAATGCTTCCTTGTTTTCTCGTCTGGATAAGATAGAACTCAAACAATTGAAATCAGACCAAAAATTTGAAGACATCTTTAAGGCATTGGAAAGCGGCAAAATTCACAATGAAAAAGGTGTTTTCTATAACGGGCAAATTTTCGATGCCTATACTTTTGTAGCGGATATTATCCGTAGTGCCAAAAGTTCCATCATTCTGATTGATAATTATGTGGATGATACAGTACTGACCTTATTGGGCAAACGAAACAATAATGTGACAACAACCCTTTACACCAAGACCATCTCCAACCAGTTACGATTGGATCTACAGCGATACAACAGCCAGTATCCTCCCATTGAGGTGGAAATTTTCTTCGATGCCCATGATCGTTTTTTGATTATTGATGATACCGAACTCTACCATATAGGAGCATCACTGAAAGACTTGGGGAAGAAATGGTTTGCCTTTTCTAAAATGGATGTGGAGCTTGGCAGGATGCTCCAAATTCTAAGCAAACAATAAACCCTCTGAAAATTTCCAGAGGGTTTATTTTAGCCTTTTGAAGCTTCCAAAGAGGCTTTTCTAAACTCCTTTAAAAGTTTTTCCAGTGCCAATGTAGATTTGCGGGCTCTTGTTCCAGCCGCTTTATTTCCTTTTTCCAGTTGCATATCTGCATCCGTTTTGAATGTTTCAATCTCTGAGGAAATCTGTTCAAGTAGGTCTTTCATTTGTATAAATTGTTATTAATAAAGTGCAAAAATAAACTTTAAATATGCATAATTACTATCCCAAAGTCAAAAAAGGACAATCTACGCCATCGAAAACCACCCCTTTTAAAATCGTTCAAAGCTGTTCTATATTTAGGATTTAAATACATTATCAAATGAAACATCCATGACTAAAATTTTGTCATACAGCGGAATGATTATCGTGGATGTTACATCTGACAAATTAAAAACAATAAATATAAACAGATGAAAACACCACCAAAAAACCTTTCCTATTTCGCCCTTCGATTGAAAGAACTGCTCAACACCAGTTTTCCGGAACATTCTGGCGACAAGGTATTTATCCACCACCGTTCCCGACTTGCTGCCAATGCCTATGAAGGGGCATTTATGGCAGGAAACACACTTCCCCAGTGTGATGAGATTGCCAATTACATTCTCTTTGAAGGCTTGCACTTCTCCAAGTTCGATACTGTTTTCAAGGTAATCTGCAACGAGTTTGATACGATAATGGCAGATGAAGCACTACGACCATTTGCATTAAAGATGTTACCTGTTTGCGAACCAGTCTTTGCAAACTATGAGCTTACGGATGATTTCACTGATACCGCAGCATTTGACCTATGCTATACCGAACTGACGGGCACTATTGCCCTATGGATCGAAGAAAATGGGCTTCAGTAAACGACAACATCTCCAATCGAATATCAATGCCCTACGAATTGCCTTTAAATTAGAAAAGGAGAAACGCAAAGCTACCCAAGGGGAAAGACAGCAGATGATGCAATACAGCGGATTTGGCGGTCTAAAATTTGTGCTTAATCCAGTCCAGAACCCCATAGACATCAACCAATGGAGAAAGACCGAACACGACCTTTTTCCGCTCACACAAGAGCTCCACCAGCTTTTAAAAGAACATGCCACAGATGAAAAACAGTACCGCAGGTATGTGGATAGCATGCGAAATTCCGTCCTCACCGCATTTTACACACCTCCCTTGCTTATTGATGCCATCTCCGGTTCCTTAACTAAAAATGGCGTACACATCCAAAAATTTCTCGAACCCGCTGCCGGTATAGGTTCATTTATCCAATCCTTTGCAGGTGATACCCCAAATGTTACCGCTTATGAAAAGGAGCTGCTCACAGGTAAAATATTAAAACAGCTTTATCCCGATAGCCATATTCACATTCGTGGTTTTGAAGAAATCCCCGAAAAGGAACAAGGCAGTTATGATGTGATAGCCAGTAATATCCCTTTTGGTGATACGGCTGTATTTGATCTTTCCTATTCCAGAAGCAAGGACACGGCAAAAGTACAAGCTGCCCGAAGCCTGCACAATTACTTATTCCTCAAGGGAACCGATATGCTCCGTGATGGGGGCATACTGGCTTTTATCACATCACAAGGCGTACTGAACAGTCCAAAGAATGAGCCCATCCGTCGGGCGCTCATGCAAAACAACAACTTGGTATCAGCTGTTCGTTTACCCAATAATCTCTTTACCGACTATGCAGGTACGGAAGTCGGAAGCGATTTAATCATTCTACATAAGAATACACAAAAGCAGTATTTAACTGAAACTGAAGAACTGTTTTGTCAAAGCAAATCGACCCACTACAACACACCAAGTAACGCTTTGTTTGGCGATAACAAAAGGGTTATACATACAGATCAAGTATTGGGTACCGATCCTTATGGACAGCCTGCGCTTATCTACACCCATAGTGACGGCGTGGAAGGTATTGCCAGCGACCTGAAGCAAATGCTTTCGGAAGATTTTTCCATGAGATTGGATAGGAACATGTACCAAGGCAGACGGAAAGAACAACCTATTATACAAGTCCCTGTAATAGATAAGGCAACACCTCCTGCAAGCGCACCTTCAATCAATAAACCAGAGCCAGAAATAATATCGGCTTCGTCAGCAAATAATAGCACGATAAAGGAAGAAGGGCAATTGAGCATTTTTGACCTCTTCGAAAATGAGGTGGAAACTGTTGCCTTAGCTCTTGTAGAGCCAGTCAAAAGCAAGAAGCAACCTGCCAAACAAAAGAAATCGGTCAATAAAGCCTATCAGACCAATCTGTTCAGTGGTCTGAATCAGCAATCTGATACGCTTTCTATTTCCAAAGCCCCCAATAACGGAAGCACATCAAATAACAAAAACAAAGAAGACATCATTGGAGACCTGTTTTCTGGAGCAAACGGTCGGATTGACAAAACCATCTCGAACACAATTCCTGAACCAGCAATTTATACCAAAGAACTACAGCCTTTTCATCGCAGTGATTGCCTTGCCATAGACCATGATTGGGTGGGCTATCTCAAAGATTTCGATAGTGATAAACAGCAGGCCAGGTTCCATCCCTTGCAATTACCATCTTCACAGAAAGCAAGAGCCGAAGCCTATGTTGCCCTTCGGGATACCTATCTCAATCTATATCATAAAGAAGCAACCACACAAACAGAACATAAAGAAGCACGGGAAAATCTCAATAGCCACTACGATGCCTTTGTAAAAAGATATGGCAATCTGAACAATGCCAATAATATCCTATTTATTAAAACCGATAGTTCCGGTAATGAAATTCCTTATTTGGAACGTGTGGTGGGCGGTGTCGTCCACAAAGCAGATATATTCCAGCATCCGGTAAGTTTTTCAATAGCCGTATTGGCTACGGACAATCCCGATGAAGCGTTGGCTGCTTCGCTCAACAAATATGGACATGTGAATTTGGACTATATGTCAGAAATCAGCGGTATAGCATCCGATGATTTAAAAGAAGCATTGCAGGGACGCATTTTTTATAACCCACTCCAAGAAGAATACGAAATAAAAGAGCGTTGGATAGCAGGCAATGTGGTAGAAAAAGCCCAAGCAATAAAAGACTATCTCGAAGCCAATCCCGAAGATGCACAAGCCAAGGAAAGCCTTGCGGCATTGGAAGCAGCCCGACCAAGACATATTGAGTTCGAGGAACTGGATTTCAATTTAGGCGAACGTTGGATCCCCACAGGGGTCTATGCCCGTTTTGCTTCCCATCTATTCGATACTGAGGTACGCATCCATTATTCCGAAAGCAGTGATGACTTTTCCATAGTATGCGACCGGAAGAACGTGCATATCTGGGATAAATATGCCGTAAAGTCCCAAAGCAGGACCTTTGACGGTATAGCACTTATCAAACACGCACTGGTAAATACCACACCGGATATTACCAAAAAGATAATGATTGGTGACAAGGAAGTCAAAGTGCGGGATATGGAAGCCATACAAATGGCAAATTCCAAGATTGATGAAATCCGTACAGCCTATACGGAGTGGCTACATGCCCAGAATGATGAATTCAAAAAACGACTGACTGACCAGTATAACGACACCTTTAATTGTTTTGTCCGTCCGCGGTACGATGGAAGCCATCAGGATTTCCCGGGATTGGATCGTAAAGCATTGGGAATAGAGGATCTGTACGCAAGCCAAAAGGATGCCGTATGGATGGTAAAGCTCAATGGAGGTGCTATTTGCGACCACGAAGTAGGCGCTGGAAAAACGCTCATCATGTGTACTGCCGCACAGGAAATGAAACGTTTGGGACTGGCCCACAAGCCCATAATCATGGGATTGAAAAGCAATGTCCACGAGATCGCCCAGACCTACCGAACCGCTTATCCCCATGCTAAAATCCTGTATCCCGGCAAAGAGGATTTTACACCTAAAAAGCGTTTACGCATTTTTGGGGATATTAAAAACAACGACTGGGATTGTGTGATACTTACCCATGACCAGTTTGGGATGATACCGCAATCTCCCGAAATGCAAAAGGAAATCCTGCAAGCGGAACTGGACAATGTAGAAGAAAACCTTGTCGCTTTGGAAGCACAGGGCAAGGAGATTTCAAGGGGCATGCTAAAAGGGGTTATCGTAAGAAAGCAGAATCTGGAGGTAAAGCTCAAAACTTTAGAGTACGACATCGATAATCGAAAGGACGATGTAGTGGACTTTAAAATGATGGGCATCGACCACCTATTGGTAGACGAAAGCCATCAGTTCAAAAACTTGATGTTCAATACCCGTCATGAGCGTGTAGCGGGATTGGGTAACATGCAGGGTAGCCAGAAAGCCCTAAACCTGCTCTTTGCCATTCGCACCATACAGGAACGTACCGGAAAAGATTTGGGAGCCACCTTTTTATCGGGAACCACTATCAGCAATTCACTAACAGAACTGTACCTTTTGTTCAAATACCTGCGACCACAAGCATTGGAAAAACAGGGTATCAGTTGCTTTGATGCCTGGGCAGCCATTTATGCAAGGAAAACGACCGATTATGAGTTTTCGGTTGCCAATACCATTGTACAAAAAGAACGTTTCCGCTACTTTATCAAAGTACCGGAACTGGCACAGTTCTATTCCGAGATTACGGATTATAGAACGGCAAAGGATATCGGTATTGACCGTCCCGATAAGAACGAGGTGCTGTACAACATACCACCGACACCCGATCAGGATGCGTTTATCAAAAACCTGATGGAATTTGCCAAAACGGGAAATGCGACCTTATTGGGAAGGCCGCCATTGACAGAAAGGGAAGAAAAAGCCAAGATGCTCATTGCAACGGATTATGCCCGTAAGATGTCATTGGATATGCGAATGGTAAGCGGTAAGTATAAGGACCATCCCGATAACAAGGCCTCCCATTGTGCGGTGCAATTGGCTGAGTACTATAACCGTTTCAAAGCCCAGAAAGGAACCCAGTTTGTTTTTTCGGACTTGGGTACTTATAAACCCGGAGAATGGAATGTGTATGGGGAAATTAAACGCAAGCTCGTACAGGACCATGGCATCCCCGCGCACGAAATTCGTTTTATACAGGAAGCTAAAACCGATAAGCAGCGTAAGGAACTTATCGATGGTATGAATCAAGGAAAAATACGGATACTGTTTGGTTCTACCAGTATGCTCGGAACAGGTGTAAACGCCCAAAAAAGAGCCGTTGCCGTTCATCATTTGGATACTCCATGGCGACCTAGCGATTTGGCCCAACGGGACGGAAGGGCTATCCGTAAAGGCAATGAAATAGCCAAATTCTTTGCCGATAATAAAGTGGATGTGATTATCTATGCCGTGGAAAAATCATTGGATAGCTATAAGTTTAATCTTTTATACAACAAACAGCTTTTTATTGATCAGTTGAAGAACAACAGTCTGGGCAAGCGTACTATTGATGAAGGAAGTATGGATGAAAAATCAGGTATGAACTTTTCTGAATATGTAGCCATACTTTCCGGAAATACAAACCTATTAGACAAAGCTAAGCTGGAAAAACAAATTGCAGGACTGGAAAGTGAAAAACAGGCATTCAACCGTTCCAAATTCAGTTCCAAATACAAGCTGGAAGATGTTATCGCCATGCTCGAAAGTGCTGAATCCCGTTTAAAGCGTATGAGTTTCGATTGGGAAAACCTGCAAAAACGCATACAGAAACAACCAGATGGTACCCTTGCAAATCCTGTAGTACTGGATGGCTTATCTCTGAATGCCGATATGAAACTAATCGGAACGAAACTTAACCAGATTGCCGATAAATCCCGCACAGGTGGTCAGTATGAAGAAATAGGAAGCCTATATGGTTTTACATTATTGGTCAAAACCGAAATGTCCCAAAAAGAAGGAGTGGATATAAAAGTCAACCGTTTTTTAGTACAGGGAGAAGGCAATATCAAGTACACCTACAATAACGGTATCATGGCCAAAGATCCTGAAACGGCAGCCATGAACTTTTTAAAAGCTTTGGAAAAACTGTCTGGTTATATTGAACAGGAACAAAAGAAAATAGCAGAATTGAAAAAGGATTTGCCCGTACTTCAGGAAGTTGTCAATGGAACTTGGACAAAGGAAAAAAAGCTAAGCGACCTCAAAACAGAACTCGCAGCCGTTGAAAGAAAAATACAGTTGTCTATTGCTCCAGAGAATGATACGGAACAGCAAAAATCTGTTGAAAAACAAACACAAACTCCAAGTATTTCGGAAACAATCGTGCGAACGAAAAGTATCCATTTACCCAGAGGTATACTATAATGTTATGATATAAAGAAAGGGAGATATTCCAAAAACCTCCCTTTCTCTATCCCTGTTGTACCAAATGCTGCAAATCAGGGTCATTTTTAATACGCTCCAATTCAGTTTCAATAACCTGAACAATATCCTGTTTTATCTGACGGTAATTGGATTCTATCTCTTGCTTCATCCTGTCTTCACCATGTTCATTTGTGAAAGATAAAATTTGTGGTATCTTTTGATAAGCTTTTGTTTCATTAGCAACCTTGTCATTATCCACTACAATTTCTGCATGGAACATTTTTTGTTCGATACGTTGGTCAAAATTATCCGATACCGCTCCCACAAACATACCTTGTGTCAATGTAGATATCTTGGAAGCTGGAATTAAGCTATCCAATTGCGTAGATATGGAGGTCGATTTATCATTTCGGTTGATGGTCATGCTTTGCCGTTTTTGCAATACCTTTCCAAAACGTTCAGATAGGCTTTTAGCAGTTTCGCCTACCACTTGACCACTGAATATGTTTCCCACTGTATTTTGGATTACCTTACTTTCTTTATCCCCATAATCGCGGGTCAACTGCGAAAAATCCTGAAACCCCAAACATACCGCAACCTTATTACTACGAGCGGTTGCTATCAGGTTATCCAGTCCCCTGAAGTATATGGTGGGCAACTCGTCAATAATCACCGAACTCTTCAATTGTCCTTTTTTATTGATGAGTTTTACTATACGGGAATTGTACAAGCCCAAAGCAGCGGAATATATATTTTGACGGTCGGGATTGTTACCAACACAAAGGATTTTTGGTTCTTTAGGATTATTAATATCCAATGAAAAATCATCGCCTGTCATTACCCAATACAATTGAGGTGAAATCATTCTTGACAAAGGAATTTTAGCCGATGCAATCTGTCCCTGTAATTGGTCTTGTGCGCCACCTTGCCACGCATCCATAAAAGGTGATAAATAGTTCTCCAGATCAGGATAGGAGGTTAGGATAGTAAATACGTCCGAATACTTTTTGTTCAGTAATTCAATGGCATGGGGGAACGTACAATAAGTGCCGTTTTCATAGATTTTCAGAAACCAGATGATAGCAGCGAATAAAATAATTGGCGATTCCACAAAGAAATCTCCCTGTTTCTGTATCCAACTTCTGTTGAGGTTCAGCATAATGGTATAGGCTGCCTCATAAGCATCGGATATATCGGTCATAAAATCAGGATTAAGCGGATTGCACCGGTGGCTTCTTCTTGGGTCATCAAAATTGATGACATAGAACTTAGGTTTTATTTTGTATTTGTCAGCGTGTTTCAATAGATGGTTGTAGGCAATCGTAGAAAGGTCATCGAACTTAAAATCGTAGATGTACATCGAAAAGCCTTTTTCAATTTGTTGTTTGATGTAATTGTTGACTATCGCATAAGATTTACCTGATCCTGGAGTGCCCAGCACAATGGTCGCTCTAAAAGGATTTACGATATTGATCCAACCATTATGCTGTTTTTTTTGATACCAGAATTTAGTGGGTAGGTTTATAGAATACTCATTTTCCATGAGTTTGGTTTGCTGCATAAAACTTTCGTTTTCATTGTTGAAAACATCATCCATAAGGTTGCTGCTGAGCAAACGGTGCATCCATACACCAGCCATGAGTAGGGCGATATATCCCAAAGCAAGTGTGAGTATATAAAAGAACGTTCCTATAATTGGCAATAACTTCAGGAGTGGTGTATTCAGAAAAAACAGTACAAACCCAATTCCCAAAGCAACATAAATTTTGGGCCAGGTTATTTTTTCGTTCTTCACGCCCTTGGTTCCCAGACAACTTAATGCCAATAGTACTATTGCAAAAATTTTGGTGTAGAGCGTATGGGAAAATAGTCCAGCCGTACGCTGAAAATTGCCCAATATCTTATTGATTACCTCTAGTGTCCAACCTCTTTCAACAAAGAATTCGTAACAGTACCAATAGAGATGCATCAGTACCAAAAGGATGCTTACCGCTCGCATAAAAGCCATAATCTTTGCCAGTCCCCGTAAATCGTCTTCTCCCTGCATTATTCAAATATTTAATGTTTGGGCATGAAAGTAAAAGGTGTAAAGATTTGACAAGGGAAAATGGAACTGTATTGCGACAAGTGACTTTATTTGGCTAGTGATTATTTCCGATCTCTTTTTCGTTTTCTTTTTTTCTTCATTTGATTTTCAAAATCCAGTTCTTCAAAATCCTCGCCCTGCATCATAGGTAATAATCCACCCATGTCTTCTAAGACACAGGTATCATTAGTGCTGAAAACATTAGTATCTTTATTTAGAAAATCAAATAGTTTATGTGGATTTTCAATAGATACATCTTCCAATCTGTTTTGTTGATGTTTCTTGGACTTAGTCGCATTAAGGTCTTTCGTTTCAGGCTTGATACTATTGTTCCAGTAGTCATTAAAGGTATTAGCTGTAAGAGCAGTCCCCAAATGCGAACCGTTCCAAATGGTCTTGGAATTGTGGTCAATAAAAGTGATACCATAGATACGCCCGGTATCATTTCTTCGGACGACAACATTAATTCCCTGCTGCATTAATTGTTTTTTAAAATCTTTTTCGTTGTCTACAGATTGGGAGGCAATCGTAATGACAGCTTTAAGGGTTGCTTTTGCACCGTTGTTTTTTAAAGTTTCTTTACATTTTTTGAAATGCATTTCCAACATCGAAAACCCTGCATTTTTACCAAACAAAGATGCTTTGAAAGGATTGCTTGCCTTTTCGCCTTTGTCGTTAAGGGCAAAGTATAAAAGTCCCTGATTGGGTTTTCCATATAGTTCACCTTCCACTTTTTCAGCAGTAATATTAAAAAGGGAAAGCAAGGCATTGTACTGTCCCAAAGTCTGGAATTGATAATACTTGGGCAAATGTCGGACCACAGAAGCAATCTGGCTTTTAACATTGCCCGTTTGATAATTCACCGGACGGAAAATCTTATCATTTTGTTGATGCTCTTTCTCTGTTGCCGGTATCAGTCCATATTTTCTTTCCAACTCCCTGCATACCTTCATAGACCGTCTTTTCTCGAATCTATCAGAAATCTTTTTGCCTTCTTCATCCACACAGACCGATACGATATGGATATGGGTACGTTCTATATCGGTATGTTTGAAAACCACAAAGGGCTGCTGGGCATAACCCATTTCCTGCATATACTGTTGCGCCATCAGTTTGAACTCATCGTCACTTACATTATCATTTGGATCCGGATTGAGGGAAATATGTAAAGTTGTTTTCTCCGTATTACGATTGGCTATCAGATATGGCTCAAAAGATCGGACTAATTGAGATACCGAATGATGACCATTTGAGGTTTCTATGATTTTATTGGTCAACAAAACTTGTCCTTTTTCCTTCTCGACTTTGAGCTGATTGTATGCCAAAGCTCCGTATAAATTGCTCCCTCTTCCGATTTTTGCCACCATTTCAAACGTCCTTTCTCAAATGTTTTGCTTCAAATTCCGCAGTTAACTGTATTATCTTTTGACATAATATTGCCATTTCTGCTGTTTGTTTTTCCAGCTTATAGAGATAGGCAGCTGCTTTTTTCTCTGAAAAATTACCGTACAATAACTTCACAATCTGGTTATAATTCACCCCAACGGAGCGAAACTGACCATACAATGTGGTAAGTCGCATATAATAATCCATGATAGCTTTGTCGATTTTGACCGTTTTAATCTCTTTTCCAAAGAGTATGGAAATGATAAATTTTGCTTTATTGGTCATTCCCGATGCTTCAAAGAGTGCCAATAGTTTGGCATTTTCCCTGTCCGTCAGGCGAAAAACATGGCGGTGGATGCTCGGGTCACTTTTGGGTGTCCGTCCTCCTTTATTGCGTTTTTTGATATTGTTTCCGTTCATCATTCATCCATTTTTAATTTCCACAAAAACCCTGACTTCGGAAGGTGTTTTCTGCTCCCTGCAAGGGCAAGTTGTTTTGGGGCACGAACTCAGTTTCGAGTGCCTCAAAACACAACTTGCCGTGTTCCGGTGAACACAAAAATCCGCCCTGCGGGACGGATTAAAGTCAGCAGGGAAAAACGGCTTCGAGCCGTTCCAGTTACCGTCTAGTTTGTCAAGATGATTTTGCATAAATCCGTTAATAAAAATCTTTTTACAAAGTAAAGTGCTGTTCATAAGAGTATTGCAATACGACACACAGACAAACATTGCCTTTGAGTGCCAATGTGTGCCACATATCAATCAGCGGATAAATCGATCGCTTTATTTGCCGTATGGTTTTAATGCAGTTTGTAAAAGCTGTACCGTAGCAGGCAAGAAAATTGGATTCGTAAACAGGTAGTTGGGAATAAAAGCATAAGGTTTTAAAACTATAAAAGTGTAAAAGCATAAAGGCGGTAAAGCATTTTGCTTTTTGTAAAGCTTGGCACTTGCTAATGAATATGTCTGGCAAGGAATAAATGAAATCAAATAACTAGGCAGGAAAGTACCCAAAAGGAAATGCAGGAATATTGGATTACTGAAATATTCAAGTAGGCAAATATTCAACCCGGTAAAACATATAAAGCGTGTAACGATAAATTTTTAAATAATGGAAACAACAAAGAAAACTTTAAAAATCAGCCTCTCCACACAAAAGGGAGGTGTGGGAAAATCTACAATGACCACCTTGCTGGCAAGTGTGCTTCACTACCGTTTAGGTTTTAATGTGCTGATAATGGATTGCGACTTTCCGCAGCACAGCCTGACCAATATGCGGGAACGGGATAAGAAGACCATCATGCAGAATGACTACCATAAAAAGGCGGCAATGAAGCAGTTCCAGTCAATCAACAAAAAAGCATATCCTATTATCAAGTGCAAGGCTGAGGCTGCTTTAGAAAAAGCATCCGAATATGTAAGCCAATCGGCAGTTGTGCCGGATGTTATATTTTTTGATCTGCCGGGAACAGCCAATACCAAAGGTGTACTGACCACTTTGAAATCAATGGATTTTATCTTTTCCCCCATTACCGCCGACCGTTTGGTCGTGGAAAGCACGTTGGGCTTTACCAAAGCATTTCTTGGGCTTCCGAAAACGGAAAGTGGTATCGAGGAGCAGGCTATCTGGCTGTTCTGGAACCAAGTGGACGGCAGGGAAAAAACTGGTTTATACGATGCGTATCAAAGTGTCGTCAAAGAACTCGGACTGACAATAATGGAAACAAGAATAATGGACAGCAAGCGTTTCCGAAAGGAAACAGACGATACGGGAAATTATGTATTCAGGTCAAGTTTGCTGCCTGCCGAAACACAGTTAATGAAAGCAACCAGAATGGATTTGTTTGTAGAGGAATTTTTAAAAATCGTCCATTTATAAATTATTGAATTATGGCATCTGAGAAGAAAAATAATGATTTTGAAAAGCCTAATGTTGATGAGGATTATTTGATGAACATCATAAGTGGCGATGAGCCTTCACCTAAAAATAATCATCAACAGGAGGTTCCAAAGGAAATCAAGCCTAGGGAAAAAGTCCGAAACAGTTCTAAGAAAGTGGATTATGAAGAAACATTTTTGGTCAACCGGTTTCCTTCAGGTCGTAACGGCAAGGTCGTTTACATACGTCCCGAATATCACGAAAGGCTACTCCGCATTGTACACTTAACAAGGGAAGAGAAAACAACCCTTTACTCATACATCGACAATATCCTTGAACATCACTTTAGCGAGTTCGGGGACGATATTACCCATTATTTCAACGAACGGTTTAAACCCATTTTATAAGGTATGGAAACAGTAATTGTGATATGCCTGCTGATAGTAATTGCCCTGCTTTTACAGGATAAAATTGTCATTAAAAAAAGGTCGGAGCAAGAACCTACACGGGAGATAGTAAATCCCAACCTGCCCGATATTATGGGACAGCCTAAACCTATGAGAAGTCTTTCAGTGCCAAAGACCACCAATGAACGCCAAATTCCAGAACCTGATATAAATCCCGATAAATTAGACATTGAATACGACGAAAATGAAAACGTAGGTGTTCAAATTCCGCAGGAAGAACTGGACGAAGTTTTCAGAAATATGCCTGATTTTGAGGAAGAGGAAGAAGAATGGAACAGGTATGGAATATCCGGTGGCGATAACGGTTTTGCCCAAGGGGTTACCTTCGAAGAACTAAGCTCCGTGGGGATACTGCTGCAAAAAGAAAATTTGGAGCCATCTCAAAAGGAAACAGTGGCAGCAATAGTTCAGAAAATACAGGGAACCGAATTATTCAGCCTATTGGAGAATTCTATGGAAAGTGCCTCCCGTAAAATAGCGGAGCTGTTGGACGGGAGCCTTTCCACTGATGCAGATTCCAGTTCTTCCATTTTGCGGAAAAATGATTTGGAGGATTTTGATATTGGGGAGTTTGTATAGACTTCCCTTTGTCTTTTTTAACAGCAAAGAGATATGAGAAGTGAATTACCGGAAATTGAAATCGAGGGAACGGAATACCTGTTCGATATTAATCAACTCGCATAGATTGAAAAAGACAGACCTGAAGAAAGGAAACTGTTTTTTGACGAGATGAATGATTGCGGAACACATTATGAATTTGTGTACAATCTCAACTCTAAACGTCTTGACCCATTAAGAACACAGGACGGAATAGGTGCGTATATTATCGGAAAACACAGCTTCGCTAACGTTAAAGTACCACGAATTGGTGAGATAGACCCATAGGGCATAAGCAAGAAATATAATTGCTCCCTTGATGACATCCGCAAAAAAAAGCGATTTTGAGATAATGGTTAACCAGGAAGCCTATGATTTGCGTGTAAACAAAGGTGTTTTGCCAACCATTGAAATTGCAGGGCATACCTTCTATGTGGATTTACGGATGGATAAACTCCGACCTAAAGACGATTTTCTTTCCAATGGCATTGTATTCTCGGATATAGAAAGATACTACGATTTAGAAAAAAGAACCTATACCATTCCTTACAATCCGAAGACTCACGAATTTCAGGAACCTGATTATTTAAATCTAAAAGAGCTTCCCAAAGATTTAATCGCTGTGAGATTTCCCTCTGAAAGATTACTTGATAGAATAGGCTGGAACAGGAAATATGGATTTGAACTCACACACGGGCTGGTAAAGAACGGTTTAAAATTACAGTTTGCTGCAACGAATATTCCGTGGAAAAAAACTTTTCTTGTCGATTTGATTAAAAACAACCTCAAAGCGGAAAAGAAGCTAAAAAAAGCTGCCGAAAAACAACAGCCAATCCACCGACCAAAGCAAAGTAAAGGACGAAGAATGTAAATTTGAAACACTAACTATTGAAATGTCAAACGGTGCAATTCAAGGTATGCTTATAAGAATTACACATAGTTATTTAAAAACTATCTTTTTCCTTGTATATAGTGACCTTAGGTGATAGCAATTACGTTATCATTTCCAAACCATACTTTAGCCTTTGCTACCACCTGTGCATCAGGACTATGAAAGAAAACTGCTAAGTTTTCTTTAGCCCGTGTACAGCAGACATAAAATATTTTTTGTGTTCTGTCCAATACCGTTGCTGAACCTGTTTCTAAAAAAAGATTTCCAAAATTATAATTGTTCCAACCTCCATTGTCAAGAACAACCAAAACATTATCAAATTCAGCACCTTTTGTTTTATGTTGTGTCGAAAAAGGCGTTTGCCCTTCTAAATATTGATAAAGTTTTTGAAACTCACTAAACTTTACTTCTTTTACACGATTGTACAAATACTCTTTTTTTTCCTTAAAATCAAGGAGCTTATCATCAATTATACAAATTCCTCGTTCGTTAGCTTCGGTAATTATATCTTCAATAGTTTTATCTCCGACGTTTATAAGACTTTCGATATTTTCTTTAAGCTCTCTTTTCTTCGCAATACTTACTACCATAAAACGGTAATCCGTTGCTCTTAAAAATTCATTATATCGCTTATTTTGGTAAAGAGAAATAATCGTTTGTATTTTAAACAAGTGCTTAATCAGATTATCTCGTTTTGAACCTTTCTTGCTTTCATCATTCTCATCTTGTTTTTTGTCGTCTATAAGAGCATCTTTGCTCAAATACATCTTTCTTACTTCAGAGAATGGTCTATCTTTCAATTGGTTGTACAACTCCGCTTTTACAGGGTCAGCTAATAAAATATCCTTTTTTAGTTGCCTTTTTATATTTTTTAATTGAAACCTATCAACGACTGCATCAAATGTATCGTCCTCGTTGATTTCAATTTCGGGTCTGTTGTTCTTCTTATTGTATTTTATCTTTTCAAGAATTTCAGATTTCAATCCAAGTACAGGGTCATCATCATAAATATCCATAAGTGTTCTAAACCCTGCTTTGCCTGCAATCAAATTATGAGTAAGGTTCAGTTCCTTTGTTTCTTTTGAATTATTGAAATTCCAGCTATAATTATCTTCCAAGAACTTTTCAACCTTACTAATATCGCCATCATTAGAATGTAGAAACAGTACACTACCTTGCTTTACTACACCTTCAACCATATTGGGTGCATTGGGGTCGGTAGAAGGTTCTTGTGTTATACCGTCAGTCCGAAGTTTATTTGCCAAATTAATTACGAGTTGAGGGTTTCTTCTATTCTGTTTTTTGGGAATTTCATTTACAGTATCTACACCATCTCCTTTATATTCATCTAAATTTCCAATACCATCTTCGTAAATTGATTGCATTGCATCACCAAAGAAGCCAATAATATTTTTTCTTTTGCTTTTCTTAAAATGTGCAAGAAAGGTATCTACAACAGCCTTGTTAGTATCTTGGTATTCATCAATAAAAATGAACTTGTATTTATCTTTTACAATACTGCTAAGTTTGGGGTATTTCTCAAAAAGATAGTTTGCAACTATGAGCAACTCATCGTGAGAAATTATTCCTTCACGCAATCGTACAAACTCTTTATACTGTACTCCGTCCGATAAATTATCAAAATAGTTTTCAGGAATAGGATTTGCATCATCAATTGAAATTTTACCAACATCTTCATTGTTTGCTAATGAAATGATAGCCTCTTTAAGTTCCCTTTGAAAGTGTTTTATATTATCCCATAAGAAGTCGTGAATTGTAGATACATTTAGGTTCTTGTGATTTACTCTTTCTTCGATTTCCTTTACTGCTGCATTGGTATATGTCATACAAGCTACTTTTGCTGTTGGGTTTTCAGCTATTACCTGACGAATAACACTTACCAACGAATAGGTTTTACCACTTCCTGCACCACCACTTAAAAGAAAATTTCTTCCGTCATCAATTGATTGAAAAATTCCCTGTGCTTCGGGTTCTAAGTTTAATCTTGCTTCAACCATAATAAGCCGTTTTTAATATACACAGGAATATTCCAATTACTAAAATCCTTATCGCTGTGATATAAAATATCCAATGCAAAATGAGTTTTCTTTTTGATACAAGAACCCGCTAAAATATAAGCATTACTTACACCATCATCAAATAATTTTCTGTTTTGTAACCCTTGAAATTCATCTTTCTTGCCGTTTACGAACACTCGGTTTATGTGGATAAAAGCATCCTCAAAACTCCGCGCGTGATAGGTGTCTTCTTCCTGCTGATAACATATACAAAGCGTAGAACTTCCAATTACAATTGTTCTGTTTCCAACAGGCAGTGCTTTTAAATCATCCCAAGTAACTTCTTTAAGAAAATGGTTGATTGCAGAATTACTTGTTTTCGTACCTTCATTAACAGGGCAAGCCCCCCAAACATCTTGTCCTTTCTCATCTTGTTTCACAACTTTGATAGCATCAATATCCGTTAAAATCAGAGATTTTATCCCCAAAAATTCAATAAACTTCTCAAAGATTTGAGAATAAGCCCCCACTTCGATGATTGATATATTTTGAGATAATAGTGGGAGAAAAGTATCGTCTTTACCTTCTGCTTTTAAACGAGTTGCTTCCTCCAAATCAACTTTCCGCATAAAAGTTGGTATCAATATTCTTTCTGTATCTCCCTCGATTAGAACCGCTTTATCGGCAAAGAAAATTTCAGCCCTACTTATAGTCAAATATTGTTTTAGAAACTGGTATTGATTTGGGTCGGCATCATATTGGTTTCTCAAATCTGAAAGATTTTTCGCAGTTACATTGTTCTTTGCTTCTGCTTTCAAATATTTAATATCATCAAAATCACTATCTGCAACAATGTGAGATGAATGTGTTGTAATTATGTATTGAAGCGGTCTATATATTCCGTCATCTCTTTTTATACCTTCAGCAAGTAATTTCTTTATGTTTTTAATAAAGACATACTGCATTTGTGGGTGGGTATGTGCTTCAGGTTCTTCAATGACTAACAAATTTATATCTGCTGGCCTTTTGTCTTTATCCCTTTTGAAATCCTGGACAAGAATTTCAATTTCAAAAATCATACTTATAAGGTTCATATAGCCTAAGCCATTATAATGTTCCGGCAGCTTATGGTCATCGTGGGTATATACTACGGTTGTATTTCCTTCAAGTAATTCCCTATGTTGCAATGTTGAAATTATAGCTATGTCCGTGTCATTCAGTTTTATTCCTCCAAAATCTTGTACCTTCTTTATTACATCGCTGAACAGGTCTTTGTATATATCGCTTAATGTACTATCGGTTTCTGAAAGCTGATCCTTAAAGTCTTCAGTAGCTTGATTTTTATCGCTGTTATCTTCTTTCTTTTTATAAAGATTGGATGTTTGTTTAGATAATGTGTTTTCTTTTTCTTTATTGGTTACATCACGCCTTGCACTAATGTATTTGAAACCTATTATATCTTTAATGCTAATTCCTTCACTTTCAAGGTCTATAAAGTTAGTATCATCGACTGTATTAGTAGCCATATCATACTCAAAAGACATCTTATGAGTATGGAAATAATTATCTAATTCTTGCTTTAGAAATTCTTTTAATTCTCTGGGTTTGATTTTCTTTTTCTCATCTATCTTAGCCTTTTCACTTGCGGCAAAAGCAGCATAATCTGTTTTAATTTTTAGAAAATCACTATAGGTAACTGTATATTCAAACCCTAATACAATTTTGTTGTTGTCAGGGTCTAAATCCATCAGTACTCTACTAACATTTGATAAATCATCAGCCTCATTATATTCAATATAAATTTTCAGTTTAACACCTTTGGGTGGAAATTCGTCAGGAACATCAGGAGATTTTATAAGACCTTCTAATTCGTTTTTAAAATCTATATTCAAGTCGTCATAAGAAAATTTACTTTTCTCATTCAAGAATTTATCAAGAACAGAAAGAATAGAGGTTTTTCCTGTATTATTTTTTCCAATAACTAAGGAAAGGTCTTCTTCCAAATCCATTGAAAAATTCTTCAACAAACGAAAATTCTCAACTTCAATTTTTATTATCTTCATAATAGCTGTTTATCATATTTAATTAGTTTTTCTTTCCCTCTTGTTTCAACCTTTTTTGTGTCATTTTTAAAGCTTGTTCAGCTAATGGCTCATTTTGCAATAACTCAATCATTTTATCAGAAAGCCACAAAACCAATAATTCATCAATAGAAACATTCAAAAATTCTGCAAGCTTTTCTAAATGTTTTCTCGGCAACAGCCTTTCCTCATTCTCAACCTTACTGATAAAAGCGTTATCCAACTCCAAAGCTGCTCCAACTTCTCTAAGGAACAAACCTTTGCTTTCTCTCAATTCTTTTATACGTTTCCCAAATGTCATTTTGAATTTTTAAGACTTGTCTAAATAATTCAAATTTAGAAAAAATAGATTAATAAAAAAGGATTTAAGCTTTTCATTATGCCACTCACAGCCAACTAATTCCTCTGATTTCCAATTTGTTATAACGCCTCAATTTCCATAACACCTTTGTCACGAAAGCCCGCAAGGAGCGGGAAATAGTAACAAAATAATGTGTTTCAATTATGGAAAAACAAAGAAAAAAAGTTTTGCTGGCAGTGGTGGCCATGCTGTCAGGAACTGGTGTGTTCGCACAGGGAAACGGTACCGCCGGAATCAATGAGGCTACTCAAATGGTCACCTCTTATTTCGATCCCGCTACACAGCTCATCTACGCCATCGGGGCCGTGGTCGGTCTTATCGGAGGCGTTAAAGTGTACAACAAATTCAGTAGTGGCGATCCTGATACCAGTAAGACTGCGGCAAGTTGGTTCGGAGCCTGTATCTTCTTAATTGTAGCTGCTACCATTCTCCGTTCCTTCTTCCTTTAATCCTTAGACTTATGAATACTTACAATATCAATAAAGGCATTGGAAGAACGGTGGAATTTAAGGGGCTCAAAGCACAGTACCTGTTCCTTTTTGCAGGTGGACTGCTAGGAACGCTTGTCCTAGTAATGATACTTTACATGGTAGGTGTCAATTCCTATATCTGCCTGTTCTTGGGAACCGGTGGTGCTTCGCTGATAGTATGGCAGACCTTCGCACTTAACAAAAAGCATGGAGAACACGGACTGATGAAAATTGGCGCAAAAAAAAGGCATCCCCATTACATCATCTGCCGCAAGTCCGTACACCGCTATTTAAAGTTCACTCCTAAATCCAGGGCCGTATGAGAAATATATCAAAGATCACAACTTTGGAGAAGAAGTTTCCCTTACTGGCAGTGGAAAACAATTGTATCCTGTCAAAGGATGCAGACATTACCACCTGTTTTAAGGTACGATTGCCCGAACTCTTCACGGTAGCTTCAACAGAATACGAAGCCATCCATTCCGCCTGGCACAAAGCCATCAAGACCTTACCGGATTATACGGTGATACACAAACAGGACTGGTACATCAAAGAGAACTACCAGTCTAATTTTTCGGAGGATGATCAAAGTTTTTTGTCAAAATCGTATCAACGCCATTTTAATGAGCGACCATTCCTAAACCATTATTGTTACCTGTTCCTGACCAAGACCACCAAAGAGCGGATGCGGATGCAAAGCAATTTCTCTTCGCTTTGCAAAGGTACGTTGATACCAAAGGAAATCCGGGACAAGGAAGCTATCCACCGATTTATCGAAGCTGTTGCCCAGTTTGAGCGTATCGTTAATGATAGCGGATTTATAAAACTGCAACGCCTGAGCGAAGAAGACATTATCGGTGCAGAAGGAAAACAGGGATTGCTGGAACAGTACCTTACACTGTCACGGGAAGCCGGAACACCGATGCAGGACATTGCATTGGGAGCTGAAGAAGTACGTGTCGGTAATAAAAGGCTGTGCCTGCACACGCTTTCCGATACGGACAATTTGCCCGGAACAGTATCGGCAGATACCCGTTACGAAAAACTGTCCACCGACCGGAGCGACTGTCGTTTGTCGTTCGCTGCCCCTGTGGGCTTGCTGTTAAGCTGTAACCATATCTACAACCAATACCTGTTTTTGGATAACAGCGATGACAACCTGCAAAAGTTTGAAAAGTCCGCAAGGAATATGCACTCACTGGCCCGTTACAGCCGTGGCAACCAAATAAACAAGGAATGGATTGAAAGGTATTTGAACGAGGCACATTCCTTTGGTCTTTCTTCCATCCGTGCGCATTTCAATGTCATTGCATGGTCGGATAATCCGGGTGAGCTTAGGCAATTAAAAAACGATAGCGGTAGTGCATTGGCACTGATGGAATGCAAACCCCGTCATAACACGACCGATGTTGCCACGCTCTATTGGGCAGGAATGCCTGGCAATGCAGGAGACTTCCCAAGTGAGGAAAGCTTTTATACCTTCATTGAGCCTGCTTTGTGTTTCTTCACCGAGGAAACCAACTACCACAATTCATCATCCCCATTTGGTATCAAGATGGCAGATCGCCTAACTGGAAAACCCATTCATTTGGATATTTCCGACCTGCCTATGAAAAGTGGTATCATCACGAACCGGAACAAGTTTATACTTGGTCCTTCGGGCAGCGGTAAATCCTTTTTCACCAATCATATGGTACGTCAGTATTACGAGCAGGGTGCACACGTGCTGTTGGTGGATACAGGCAATAGCTATCAGGGTTTATGCGAACTCATCAAAGGAAAAACCAAAGGCGAAGACGGGGTGTACTTCACTTATACAGAAGATAATCCTATTGCCTTTAATCCTTTCTATACTGATGACGGTGTGTTTGATATAGAAAAACGTGAAAGTGTCAAGACTTTGATACTGACGCTGTGGAAACGTGATGACGAACCGCCTACACGCTCTGAGGAAGTGGCGTTGTCCAATGCTGTTTCCGGCTATATCGAGCGCATCAAAAACGAGGGTATCTTTCCGTCATTTAATGGCTTTTATGAATATGTGCAAGGCGATTACCGAAAGGTGCTTGAAGAAAAACAGGTTCGTGAAAAAGACTTTGACATCGCCAATTTTCTCAACGTTTTAGAACCCTACTATAAAGGTGGCGAGTATGACTATTTGCTCAATTCCGACAAGCAGTTAGACCTGTTATCCAAGCGTTTTATAGTATTTGAAATTGATGCGATAAAAGACCACAAAATCCTCTTTCCAATAGTCACCATCATCATTATGGAGGTCTTTATCAACAAGATGCGCAGGCTCAAAGGTATCCGTAAGCTCATATTGATTGAGGAAGCCTGGAAAGCCATTGCCAAAGAAGGCATGGCGGAATACATAAAGTACCTCTTTAAAACGGTCAGGAAGTTTTTCGGTGAAGCCATCGTGGTAACACAGGAGGTGGATGACATTATACAGTCGCCCATTGTCAAGGAAAGTATCATCAACAATTCCGATTGCAAGATCCTGCTCGACCAGCGCAAGTACATGAACAAGTTTGATGATATACAGACAATGCTCGGCTTGACTGATAAAGAAAAGGCACAGGTGCTTTCCATCAATATGAACAATGACCCCTCACGGCTTTACAAAGAAGTATGGATAGGACTTGGGGGCACCCATTCAGCTGTATATGCTACAGAGGTTTCCGGTGAGGAATATCTCGCCTATACCACAGAAGAAACCGAAAAACTGGAAGTGATGCAGCTTGCCGCAGAACTGGACGGTAATGTAGAACTCGCCATTAAGCACATCGCTATCGAGCGGCGTAACAAGGCAAATCAACCTGCCTACCGTCAGGCTGGTAGTAATTAACAATTTAAAATTTCAAGAAAATGAAGATAATCCTTTTTATGGTGTGTACGGCACTAATGCTTGCCGTAGCACCGTCCGCAAAAGCGCAATGGGTGGTTACAGACCCCACAAACCTGGCTTCAGGTATTTTGAACAGTGCCAATGAAATCGTGCAGACTTCATCCACGGTATCCAATGTTATTAAAAATTTCAAGGAAGTGGAAAAAGTGTATAAACAGGGCAAAGAATATTATGACAAGCTACAGGCTGTAAATAATCTGGTGAAAGATGCCCGAAAGGTACAGCAAACGGTACTGCTAGTGGGCGATGTGTCCGAAATGTATGTACAGAATTTCGGCAAGATGATGAACGACCCCAACTTTTCAGCCCAGGAATTGACAGCGATCGGCAATGGGTATTCAGCTTTGCTTAACGAAAGTACCGAATTGCTCAAAGAACTCAAACAGATTGTAACCTCCTCCAGTCTTTCCCTGAATGACAAAGAGCGTATGGATATTATTGACCGGGTATATAAAGAGGTAAAGGAATATCACAGTTTGGTACGCTACTACACCAATAAAAACATCTCCGTAAGTTTTTTAAGAGCGAAAAAACAGAACAATACCCAAAGAGTGCTCGAATTATACGGAACCGCTAACCAAAAATACTGGTAGCTATGGAATTTGAAAACCTTCATGAAGTCCTGCGCTCATTGTATGATGAGATGCTCCCAATGTCCGCCGATATGGCGGGAATAGCCAAAGGACTTGCTGGATTGGGTGCCTTGTTCTATATCGCTTTAAAGGTATGGCAGGCACTTAGCCGGGCAGAGCCCATTGATATGTACCCGTTGCTCCGTCCTTTTGCCTTGGGGATCTGCATCATGTTCTTTCCAACCATTGTATTGGGAACCATCAATGCCGTACTAAGTCCCGTGGTACAGGGAACACACGGCATTCTCGAAAATCAGGTGCTTGACCTGAACGACCTACAGGTAAAAAAAGACCTGTTGGAACGGGAAGCGATGCTCCGAAATCCAGAAACCGCTTATCTGGTATCGGACGAAGAGTTCGATAAAAAACTGGAAGAGCTGGGCTGGTCGCCATCCGATTTGGTCACTATCTCGGGAATGTATATGGAACGTCAGGGATATAAGTTTGAACAGGCAGTTAAAAACTGGTTCAGGGAGCTGTTGGAAGTGCTCTTTCAGGCAGCCGCACTGGTCATTGACACCATACGGACGTTCTTTTTGATCGTTCTTTCCATTTTAGGACCTATCGCTTTTGCCATATCGGTATGGGATGGTTTTCAATCCACACTTACCCAATGGCTTACCCGCTATGTTAGTGTATATCTCTGGCTTCCGGTAGCAGATCTGTTCAGCTCCATACTCGCCAAGATACAGTCCCTGATTGTTGAAAAGGATATCGAAATGCTGTCAGATCCCACTTTTATTCCCGATACCTCAAACACGGTTTACATCATTTTTATGATCATAGGCATTGTGGGCTATTTCACCATCCCCACAGTAACAGGCTGGATCATTCAGGCTGGTGGTGCAGGGAACTTTACCCGTAACGTAAACCAAACGGCAATGAAAGCTGGAAATGTTGCCAGTGCAGGTGCTGGCTCCGCTGCGGGCAATATTGGAGGACAACTATTAAAGTAATGAATCATTAAATAATCTAAAAATGGAATTTAAAACCTTAAGAAATATTGAAAACAGTTTTAGGCAAATACGGCTGTATGCCCTTGTATTTGCCGTACTCTGCCTTGGGATAACGGGATTTTCCCTTTGGAAATCCTACCAGTTTGCGCAGGAACAACGCCAGAAAATCTATG
>Ga0100380_10001141_pt1 | contig 28831 bp, 22 predicted proteins | sample CryGeymeta201504_FD_80417 | JGI IMG/M metagenome (GOLD analysis project Ga0100380, IMG submission 80417) | Groundwater microbial communities from Crystal Geyser aquifers in Utah, USA - Crystal Geyser metaG 2015-04 | ecosystem: Environmental > Aquatic > Deep subsurface > Groundwater | place... | reverse complement strand
TGTGCCTGGTCCACTACCATCGCCATTTCGTCGCCCAGCAGAAGCCCGTCCCCGCCCGAATCGCCATCGCTTTGGGGCTGTTCCTGGGCCTCGCCATCCTCGCGCGGATCGACAACACGCTCCTCGCCGCGTACTCGCCTTACTGACCGCACGGCGCGCGATCGCGCACGATCACCCGCCCAAGCAGACGCTCGCGACCCTCGCCCGGATCAGCGCGGCGGCCATCGTCACGACTCTCCCGTGGTGGATCTACTCCTACGCCTACACGCGCCACATCTACCCCGTGAGCGGAACCGCGGTTCGGTTCAGCTCGCTCTCCTCGGCGAACCACGCGCCCACATTTCAGACCTGGTACGTGGCCATGTTCGCCCTGGGCATCCGCGATCTCGCGCTCGACCATGCCCCGCTGCGGGTCGCCACCGGCGCGCTGCTGATCCTCGCGCCCTTCGTCACACGCACGACGGACTTCGTGAAGGATCCGAGACGGCACTCCGCTGCGCTCGAGGCTCCCGCCGCCTTCGGCGCCGTCCTATTCCTGGCCTACGTCGGCTACATCTTCCGCCCCCGGTTCTTCAGCCGGTACTTCTTTCCCACGACCCTACCGCTGCTCCTCCTCCTGGCGGTGGTCTTCGACTCCTTCGCGCGCCACATCCGATGGCGCAGCGTTCAGGCCCTGTTTCCGGCGGTCGCCCTGGCCTGCGCCGTGGCGGTACCGCCATGCATCCGACCTCTTCAACAGCTGTTCGTGTCTGACGACACCACGAGCACCGGCTACATGAATCTGGGTCCATGGGCCAGACACCACTTTTCGGATCGAACTGCCGTGGGCTGTTCGCAGAGTGGAGCGCTCGCCTATTTCGCGCACAACCTCCGGGTTACGAACCTCGACGGAGTCGTGAGCAGGGAATGCATGACGTCCCTCACGGAATTTCGAAACCTCGACTACATCTGAGAACGTCACATCCAGTACGTGATCGGATGGCCCATGAACTTCATCTTCATCAGGCAACACTCCGCCAACATTCACCCCGACGATCTGACATTCGTCACGAAGACCGCCGACCTCCAGTCATGGAATCACGACTGGCATGTCTTCCGCGTGACCTTCCCTGGACGCCGCAGCGGTGAGGACGCGGCGGCGCCCGCAGGCGCTGCCCAAGCACCCTCGCCTCCTCCGAGGGAGACGACCGCGGGCAGGGCGAGCTCGAGCCACAGCGTCTGCCCGACGGGCACGGAACGCTGCCATAGGCAACGTGGGTTCGAGGCCTCCGGCTCCGACCTCGGCGCCAACCCCACACACACTGACCGGCCCCCACATGACCCGGCACCGGCTTTCCATTGCCCTCGGACACGCTGGGCCGTAGGTTTCGCCCTTCGCTGCGCTGGCCAAGCCGCTTCGCGCCGGCAGGAGACTATTGATGACGCTTCCCAAGCTCCCCCTGAATGGTGCCCTCGACCCCTCGACGGATGGACAAGGGACCACCCCCGGCTCCTTCGCCCTGGCACCCGACATCGGCGGGAGCCTCAGCTTCGCGTCCCCGGACACCCCCGGCATGCCTGCGCCGAGCAGCCAGACGGCGTGGGACTTCATGCCGACCGATTGGCGCCAGGAGCAGGGCCGCTGGTTTGCGCCCGAGGGCTTCACGCCCGTGACTCAACTCGAGCACGCACGCCTGGGCATGATCACGCCGGAGATGCGCCGCGTGGCCGAGCGTGAAGGACATCTCAGCGCCGAGCAGGTGATGGCCGAGGTGGCCGCGGGCCGCATGGTGATCCCGGCCAACCGTCGACACCTCGAGTTCCAGCTCGATCCGACGGCCATCGGCCGCGCCAGCCGCACCAAGGTCAACGCCAACATGGGCGCCTCCCCTGTCTCGTCCGGCACCGAGGCCGAGGTGGAGAAGCTGCTCTGGGCCGAGCGCTGGAGCGCCGACACGGTGATGGATCTGTCGACGGGCGGCGATCTCGACGCGACCCGTGAGGCGATCCTGAAGGCGTCCCACGTGCCCATCGGCACCGTTCCCATCTACTCCATGATCGTCGGCCGCAGCCTGGACGACCTGAACGAAGAGGTGATCCTCGACACGCTCCGCCATCAAGCCGAGCAGGGAGTCGACTACTTCACGGTGCACGCTGGCCTGCGCATGGCGCACGTGCCGCTGGTGGCCCATCGCGTCGCCGGCATCATCTCGCGCGGTGGCTCGCTCTTGGCCAAGTGGATGCTCGACCACGACGCCGAGAACCCGATGTACGCCTGCTTCGAGGCCATGTGCGACGTCATGCGCGAGTACGACGTGACCTTCTCCCTCGGGGACGGTCTGCGGCCGGGAGCGCTGGCCGACGCCACGGACGCGGCCCAGCTGGCCGAACTCACGACCCTCGGGGAGCTGACAGAGCGCGCCTGGCGCAAGGGCTGTCAGGTGATGGTCGAAGGCCCCGGACACGTCCCCTTCGATCAGATCGAGTACAACATGAAGCTCGAGCGCGCGCTCTGTCACGGCGCGCCCTTCTACGTCCTCGGGCCGCTCGTCACCGACGTCTTCCCCGGCTACGACCACCTGACGAGCGCGATCGGCGCCACGGCGGCCGCGTATCACGGCGCCGCCATGCTCTGCTACGTCACGCCCAAGGAGCACCTCGGCCTGCCCAAGAAGGAGGACGTGAAGCAAGGCTGCGTCGCCTACCGCGTGGCCGCGCACGCCGCCGACGTGGCCCTGGGCATCCCCGGCAGCCGCGACTGGGACGATCAGCTCAGCAAGGCTCGAGCGGCCCTGAACTGGGAGAAGCACTTCGAGCTCGCCTTCGACACCGACACGGCGCGCGCCCTGCACGACGAGGATCTCGACGTCGACACCGACTTCTGCGCCATGTGCGGACACGACTGGTGCTCCGTGCGCATCTCCAAGGAGATCAGCGAGTTCGCCGCGGGCAACGCCGAGGGCTTCGCGCGCGAGCGCGTGCTGAAGTCACCCGGGCTGACCGAAGCCCAGCGCGCGATCCTCGAGGAGCGCGGGAATCTGCCGGCCGAAGAGCTGCATCGACTGGCCGGCAAGACGGCCTTCGCCGTCGGCGCGGGCGAGGGCAAGGCCGCTTGCCACAGCGATGTGAGCGATGACGATACGGCGGCGCGCGTTCAGCAGCGAGAGCTGGTACAAATCCGGCGCCCGGCCCCCAGTGGACCTTCGGCTTGAATCGAACTGGCACACGAAAAGATCGGACCTGTCCATGACACGAAACACGACTCTGATGACGATCTGTCTCTCCGGCCTGAGCCTCGGCATCGCGGCTTGCGGCGGGAGCTCGACCTCCGGCGGCGGCGAGAGCAGCTCCGGCGGTGAGGCGTCCTACGAGGGCCCGATCGCCTCGACGGACGCGGCCGGCGGCCAGGCCGTGTACGAGACCTACTGCAGCAGCTGTCACACCGGCGCGGCGGACGCGCGCGGTCCCGCGCTGAACGACCGTCACTGCAGCGCGGCGTCGATTCGTCAGCGCACCCGCGAGGGCGGCGAGCACATGCCCGCGTTCCCGGAGTCGCGCATCTCGGCCACGGACATGGAATCGCTCCTGGCCTACATGGTGACCCTCAACGCCGCTGACAGCGTCGGCGGCGCGGACGCCATGCAGGCCGACGCGGATTGAGCGGCTCCCGGACGTCCTCCCCGCTCACGCGGTGGAGGGCGTCGATGCCTGGCAGACGCCCTCCCCGCTCACGCGGTGGAGGGCGTCTTCGCGTCCGGCTCAGAGTCCGAGCCAGCTGCGCGGATCGAGGGCGCGCGTGCCGCGACGAACCTGGAAAGAGAAGCTGCCGCCGGCGTTGGCGTGACCCAGGGAAGCTCCCGCGCCGAGTCCGTCGCCCGTCTGCAGTCCGACGACGCCGAGGCCGGCGTAGACACTGAAGAAGCCGCCGGGATGCTCGAGGATCACGACCAGGCCCATGTCGGCCTGACGACCCACGAAGGCGACTCGACCGGCAGCGGCAGCGCGCACGCCGCTCGACGCCGCGGCCTCGATGCGCAGCGCTGGCCCACCCTCGAGCTGGGCGTCGACGAAGCGCGCAGTCCCCGCGACGGGCAGCGTGAGGCGACCACGCATGTCAGCGAACTCGCCCAGCAAAGATCCGCCGCCGACCACGCGCACGGTGCCGTATTCGGGCATGCTCGGGACGGGAGCCATGGGCAGGCGATCGAAGGCGACTCCGGCGAAGAGCTGCTGGCGTGCCTGGGCTTCGAGCGCTGCCTTGCGAGCCGTCAGACCTTCGACGCGAGCCTGCGCATCGCGCATGTTCGCCTCGGCCTCGCTCGCGCTCTCCAAGAGCCCGTGGCTGCGCTGCGCGAGCCGAGCGGTGTCACGCGTCTCGTGGACCAGGACGCGCTCCAGACGCGAGACGCGGGAGAGGCGCGCGAGCATGCCGGTCACGCCACCCTCGAGGCTGATGGGCGTGGCGCGACGCATGCGATAGAGCGCACGCGCGTCACGGCGCACGCGCATCTTCAGCTCGTTCAGCTGGCCGTTCAACGCCTCGGCCTCCGTGCGCATGGCCTCGGTGCTCTGCTCGAGAGACGCGAGCGAGCCCTGTGCCTCCGCGAGCTGCGCGTCGACGGCCGACATCTCGGGCGCGGGATCCGTCGCTCCGAGCATCGGATCGGGGAACTGTGCCCAGCCCGCCGAAGTGCCGGCGACGAGCACCATCAGGAAGAGCGAGAGACGCGCGGCGCGACGCATCAGACCACCAAGTAGCGGCGCAGGGAGAGCGCGCTGCCGATGGCTCCGGCGAGGGCACCACCGACCAGCAGCCCCACCATCGCGAGCGGCGAGAGGAAGAGCAGGCGGGTGCCGGTCAGAGCCGTGAGCATGCCATCGGCGCGATCGCGCAAGAGCAGGAAGGCGAGCGTGAGCAAGGCGAGCGCCAGGAACGCGCTCATGGAGCCTTGGAACGCGCCCTCGAGCACGAAGGGTCGGCGTACGAAGGCGTCGGTGGCGCCGCACAGCTTCATCACCTCGATCTCACGGGTGCGGCGGGCGACGGCGAGGCGAATGGTGTTGCCCACGACGGCGAGCACGCACAGCGAGACGAGCAAGGCCAGGCCCATGGCGAGTCCGCGACCCGCCCTGAGCAGCGAGTCGAGGCGCTCGAAGAAGGAGCTGTAGGTCTCCACCTCGGCCACCGCACGGAAGCTCCCGAGACGTTGGGCGAGACCCTCGAGGCGTTGCACCGGCGTGCCGTTCGCGAGCTCGATCTCGAGCGAGGCGGGGAAGACGTCCGCCGGCAGCGACGAGAGGTCGTCGTGCATGGTCGATTGGGCCATGAACTCGCTTCGTGCTTGCTCGGAGCTGACGCGCTCCACGTGCTCGACCTCGGTCAAGCCCTCGAGCACGACACGGAGCTGAGCGACGTCGTTGGCCGCCGCGTCATCCGCGAGGTAGACGCTGAGGTGATTCGATTGGCCCCAACGCTGGCCGAATTCGCCGAGGTTCTGCATGAAAAGCAGCGCCACGGCGAGGCAGAGGAAGGCCACGGAGAGGCTCGATACGGCGACCAGGTAGAGTCGTCGCTCTTCCCTCAATCCCCGGCGTGCGCGTGCGAATGCGGACTTCCAATCCATGCTCGGCTCCTCAGCCCACCAGGGCGTGCAGACCACTGCCCGGCCAGCTCGACAGTCCACGTCGCGCCTCGACCGCCCGACCGTCCTCGATGGAGATCAGCCGATGGTCGCGCTTCGCGATGAGCGAGTGGTCGTGGGTGGCGAAGAGGACCGTGGTCCCCGTCTCGTTGATCTCTTCGAAGAGCGTCAGGATGTCGATGGCGAGGTGCGAGTCGAGGTTGCCCGTCGGCTCGTCCGCCAGGATCAGCGCGGGCTCCGTGACGATGGCGCGCGCGACGGCGACGCGTTGCTGCTCGCCTCCGGACAGGTTCTCCGTGGTCTCGCCACCGCGTCCGGCGAGGCCCACACGCTCGAGCGCCTCGGCCACGCGAGCTCGGACCAGCCGACGCGGCATGGCCAGGATCTCGAGCGCCACGGCGACGTTCTCGAACACGGTCCAGTGGTTGATGACCTTGAAGTCCTGAAAGACGACGCCCAGGTTCCGACGCAGAAACGGGATCGAGCGCGACGTGAGGCGCGCGATGTCCTTGCCGCAGAAGAAGATGTGGCCTTCGTCGACCGTGTGCTTGCGGTAGATGAGCGAGAGCAGCGTGCTCTTGCCCGCACCGCTGGCGCCCGTCACGAAGACGAATTCGCCTCGTTGAACGGTGATGTCCACGCCACGAAGGGTGGGCAAATCGCGCTGGAAGTACTTGGACACGCCCGAGAGTTCCAGAATCGGCCGTTGGGCCGCGTCCGGATCTGCCCGCACACCCGCGCGGAAGAAGGGGAACGGGCGAACCACCGGACCACCCGAGCTCGTGCCTGATGCCATACCTCTCGGTTAGCCCGAGGGGCCCCGACTGGGCAAGAAAACGACAGCGTGCGTGGATCCCAGCGGGCGCCGGGGCCCAAGAACGGGAAATCAGGGGCGATCCGTCCGCGGATCTAGAGGATGATGACGCGCAGCGCGAAGTCGCTGATCGAGGTCAGAGGCTGCTCGACCACGAGCGTGTAGGTGCCGGCGTCCAGGACCCGGTCGATGGCGGCCGGCGTCGCCGTCCCGCAGGCCAAGTTGGCGGTCGCGCTGCAGTCGCCCGCGCGCAGGCTCAGAGTCGTGCCGCTGGTCCCGTCGGGCCGCTGCGCCGTGATCACGACCTCGTGGGACTCGGTCAGGTGCAGCACGTAGAAGGCGTCCGCGCGACTCGAGCCCGAGCAGCCGAGGACGTCGTCCTCGAAGCCCACCAGGGTGTCGGTGGCGCTGTAGCCGGCGCTCACGTCGATGGCGCCCGAGCAGCGGTCGTTCGGAGGGATGGGCGTGGGCGGCGAGAAGGTGGCCTCGGCCGTCACGGTCCCGGCGCCGAGGCTGGTCGAGACGACGGCGTAGTAGTCGCCCGCGGGCAGGCTGCGCCAGCTCTGGACCAGCGGTGACGAACCACTCCGACAACGCAGCTCGGTGCCGGTCACGCCACAGCTCGTCTCGATCGCGGCGTAGTGGAAGCCCGCGCCGGTGGTGCTCAGGCTCACGTCCTGGGGTGTGGTCAGGCTGAACTTGAAGAAGAGATCGCGATAGGCGGTGCCCGTGCCGCCGCAGGAGGTGCCCACGTCGAACTCGGCCGTGTCCAGGGACGCGGTCGCAGGCCCGAAGGTGATGTCCTCCACGGTCGTGCAGGCGTCCGCTGGCGCGCGCGGCACGGGATCCGTGATCACGGCGTCGAGATGCCAGTCCGTGGCGTCGATCGCGGAGCTCTCGAGCAGCACGTAGTAGGTGCCGGGATCGAGGGCACGCCGTCGCAGCACGCTCGTGGTCCCGCTGATGCAGCTCAGCGTCGTGGTCGAGTCCGAGCAGTCGGTCACGAGCGAGAGGTAGGTCGTCGGGGTCCAGGCCGCGCCGCTCGTGGACGCCGTGAGCGTGACGTCCTGGGGCGCGGTCAGGGTGAAGGTGTAGGCCGCGTCGAGGTAGTTAGTGCTGCTGGTGTGGCAGCTCAACGAGTAGTCGCCCTCCACGTCGGCGAACATGCCGTCGAAGGTGCCACCGGCGGAGATGTCCGTGGTCGTGGCGTTGCACAGATCCACGGGTGGGATCGGCGTGGGATCCTCGATGTTCAGGTTGAGATCGAAGACGGATCCAGTGGAGGTCTGCACGATGACCGCGTAGTCGCCCGCGGGCAGGCTGCGCGAGAGCACGCGCGGCGGCGTGCCCGTGCCACATCGGATGTCGGGGCCGGTGGCGCACTCCGCGAAGGGACGAATGGCGACCGCGGCGCCGCTGCCTCCGCCAGCGACGGTCACGCGCACGTCGTGCGGAGCGTCGAGGCTGAAGCGGAACACGGCGTCGGGGCCCGACGACCGGCAGCCCAGGGTCAGGTTCGCGGCCAGGCCGGCGGTGGAGCCGGAGTAGGTGCCCGAGCCGGGCAGGAGCTGCGCCGAGTCGCAGGCGTCGTTGGTCGGCAAGCAGGTAGGGTCGTTGTAGTCGCGCAGGCCGTCACAGTTGTCGTCGCGGCGGTTGTCACAGAGCTCCGTGGCCCCTGGGTGGATGTCGGCGCCAAAGCGCGGATCGTCTCGCAATCGTCTCCCCCGCAGCGACCGTCCGTGAATCCGTCCCCATCGAGGTCACGAGGCGAGAAGAGGCAGCCCGTCGCCGGATCGCAGGAGTCGAAGGTGCAGGAGTCCTCGTCGTTGCAGTAGAGCGGTGCCGCTGCGCGACAGCCCACCACGCGATCGCAGACCTCGGCGCCGTTGCAGGCGTCTCCGTCGCTGCACATCGCGTCGTCCGCGTGGAAGACGCACTCGCGCGAATCCTCGAGGCAGGTCTCGGTGGTGCAGTCGATGGCGTCCGTACAAGGCGCGGCGCCCGCGGTGCACACGCCCTCGATGCACAGCTCGGCGCCATTGCAGAAGCACGAGTCGTCACACTCGCTGGTCGACGCGCAGGGCTGACCCAGGGTCGCGCCCATGCCCTCGGCCGTGCAGCCCACCGCGCCGTCCGGGCTCGCGTCCGCGGCAGCGTCCGAAGGGAAGCCCGCGTCGCCGACCAGGCTCACGTCGGGCAGGGAGCGAACTCCACCGGTCTCGCACGCGACGAGCGCCACGCCGGCGAGCGCGATGAACGAGACAGCGGAGAGGTTCACGCGGAAGCAGGATCGAGGCATGCGGCGACTCACGGAGCAGAGGTGGTGATTTCGAAGGTGTAGGCGCCGGCGCTCGAGGTCCCGAAGCCATCGACCACGAAGAACCAGGTGCCAGCGTCGAACACGCGATCGACCAGGCTCTGCACGCCGTCCCCGCCGTCGTCGTCGCAAACCACCTCGGTGCCCGCGCCGCAGCTCGTCTGGTGTACGTGCAGGACGGTGTCGAAGGACGAGCCGTCGGTGGTGGCCACGACGTGTCGCGGCTCCGTCAACGTCAGCGAGAAGACCGCGTCCTTGGACTCGGCGCCCGCGCCACAGCTCGCGCCTCCGAGATCCGCGAGCATGGTGGTGGTGTCACCGGTGAAGAGCCCGCCCGTGGGCGGCACCACGTAGGCGTCGCCACAGCTCTCGTTGCCGGACACGGCGACGGAGGGCGTCGGCGGAACCGCGGTGACGTTCAGCGTGAAGCCGCGTCCCGAGGACGACTCGACGATCGCATAATAGGTGCCCGCCGGCAGATCGCGGAGACTGGCCCGCGCGGGGCTGCCGGAGACACAGCGGATCTGGCTCGCGCTGTCGACGCAGTCCGGACGCACGGAGACGTTGACGTAGCTGCCGGAGCCGTCGATCTGCACGGTCACGTCGCTGCGCGCCGCCAGATCGAAACTGTAGACGGCGTCGCGGTAGGAGTAGCCGCAGGTCGTGTCGAGGTCGTCTTCCTTGTCGCCGAGCGTCCCGACCACGGGCGTGCCGATGGTCAGGGGAAGCGGCGACGCGCAGGTGTCGCCCGCAGGCACGGGCGTGGGCGCCTCGAAGAGCACGCTGAGGTCGAAGTCCACTTCACGGTAGGAGGGGCCCTCGACGACCAGGCTGTAGGTCCCTGCGGCGAGCTGGTGCAGACGCGTCCCGGCCGGCGAGCCACGTACGCAGCGCAGCTCGCTCGAGGCGGAGTTGCAGGTCGGGCCCACGGCCAAGGCCAAGGTGTCCCCGCTGCCTGCCACGGCCGAGAGCACCACGTCGCGCGGTGCGTCCGAGGCGTCGATGGTGAAGGTGTAGGTCAGATCGGGCGAGCCGCTGTAGCCACAGCTCGTGCTCACGTCGTCGCCGACGTCGACGAAGCTGCCGTGGAAGACACCGCCGGCGCTCACATCGAGCGGGGAGGCGCATGTCGAGTTCGTCGGCGCGGGCGAAGTCGGCGTGACCTCGACGTCGACGTTCACCTCGCCGCCGCTGTCGGCCACGACCACGAAGTACGTGCCGGCCGCCAGGGCGCGGCTGCGCACCGTGCCCGGAAAGCCGCTCTGGCACTCGAATTCCGTCGTCCGATCCTCGCACGTGGTGCGCACGGCAACCCAGGTCACGCTGGATCCGTCCGCGGAGATCATGACGTCCTTGGGCTCCGTCAGCGTCAAGCTCAGCACGAGATCCTTGCGACCCATGCCGCCGCAGGTGAGGGAGTAATCCCCACTGGCGCCTTCGCTGTTGAGCAAGAAGCCGCCGCCCGCGCTCACGTCGAGGGCGTCGTCGCATAGATCGTGGGGCGGGCGCCCGCAGTCCGCTTCGTCGATCTCACCGTCGCAGTCGTTGTCCATGCCGTCGGCGCAGATCTCGGCGAAGGTCATGCCGCGGTTGGGATCGCGATCGTCGCAATCCGTGCCGCCCGCGCAGTGCCAATCCGCCTCGCCGTCCTCGTCGAAGTCGCGCGGCGAACGCCGGCAGAGCTTCGCCTCTTCGTCGCAGCGATCGATGGTGCAGACGTCGTCGTCGGTGCAGGTCTCGGGTGGACCGGGCATGCAGCCGTGGATGGGATCGCAGATCTCGACACCGTTGCAGAACAGCCCGTCGTCGCACGCGCCCGGGTCCACGGGATGACGACAGCGACCCGAGAGATCGCAGATGTCCCGCGTGCAGGCGACGTCGTCGGGGCATTGATCGTCCGAGGTGCACTCCCGGTCGGCGGCGTCCAGCGACGCGGCGTCCACCTGGGCGTCCGTGGGTGACGCATCGACGCCGGAGTCTGTCGCTTCGGTGCTGTCGTCGCCACAGGCCGCGAGGCCGACGCCGCACAGCAGGGCGACACCGAGCGCGAGCGCGCCCACGCGCCCCACGCCACGGCGACTCTCAAGCATCCCCCGCTCCTCTAGTCCAATCATCCAAGCTCCGTCGCCCAGGGGCCCTGGGCCCAAAGGGCGCCGAGCCCGGAGTATGGCACGACCGCGCCCGGCGCACCACGTCGGCACAAATCGCTTGCATCGAGACGCCCACGGTCGCACGCCAGGAGCATGAACGACGCGCCCGTACTCTTCGAGATCGACGACAGGGTTGGCGTCATTCGACTGAACCGACCCCACGAACGCAACGGCATGCGGCCCGAGCTGCTCGCCGCGTTCTCCAATGCGATCCGGGAGGCCATGGACAACGTGGAGCTGCGTTGCCTGGTCATCACGGGCAGCGGCTCCTGCTTCAGCGCGGGCGCGGACTTGCGGGGATCGCTCGAAGTCAGGGACGACGGGAAGCTGCCGCACGAGCGCTCCTTCGCCATGTACGAGAGCTTTCTCGGCGTGCTGGACGTGCAGGTGCCCGTGCTCGCGGCCATGAACGGCCACGCCGTCGGCGGCGGCTTCGGCCTGGCGCTGCTGGCGGATATCCGAGTCGCCAATCGCGCCTCCAAGTACGGCGCCAACTTCGCGCGCCTCGGTCTGCATCCAGGGCTGGGCATCAGCTACCTGCTGCCGCGCCTGGTCGGTGTGTCGCGGGCTGCGGAGATGCTGTTCACCGGGCGTCTGATCCGAGGCGAGGAGGCCGAGCGCATCGGGCTCGTCAGCCGCGCCGTCGACGCGGACGAGGTGCTGCCCGTCACCCTCGCGCTGGCTCACGAGATCGCGGCCGCGGCACCCCTCGCCGTGCGCAGCATGAAGCGCAGCCTCTACCGCGGCCTCGACTGGGATGTGCGACGCGGCGCCGCGTTGGAGGCCGGCCCCCAGGCCGAGACGCTGGCGACGGACGACGCGCGCGAAGGCATCGCCGCCTTGCTCGAGAAGCGCGAGCCCAAGTTCGACGGCCGCTGAGCGCGCGACTGGCGGATGACCCCCTGACCGCGCTGCTTGCCGGGAGCAGCCGTGTTCGATAGGACGAAACCATGACCAGCCTAGGGATGCCGCTCCCTGTCGATGCGCTGTCCGCCAAGCTACGGCGCTTCGCGGATCCGAGCGCGCCCAAACCCGCGCGCATGATGGCCGCCAAGGGCCTCGTGCCTCTGGGCGGCGCGGAGCTCGTCACCCTCCTGTGTCAGCTCGGCGCGGCGTCGGATCGCGATCTGGGCGATCAGGCACGCGAGACGCTCGCGGGCTTGCCCGACAACCTGCTGCTCGAGAGCGCGGATCAACCGCTGCCCGCTCCGATCCTGCACGTCCTCGCCCAGCATTTCGCGAAGCGTTCGGACGTGCTCGAGCGAATCGTCCAGAACACGGCCACGGACAGCGCGACGATCGAGATCATCGCGCGCACCGCCGAGGAGCGCCTGACGGAGATCATCGCCGTCAACCAAGCGCGCTTGCTCCTGGCTCCCGAGATCATCGAGGCGCTGTACAAGAACCGCAACACGCGCATGAGCACGGCCGACCGCATCGTCGAATTGGCCGCGCGTCATGGACTCGACCTGAAGGGCATCCCCTCCTTCCGCGCGCACGTGGAAGCTCTACGCGGGCAGCTCATCCCCGAGCCCTGCGAGGAGGCCTTGCCGGGCGACTCGATCTTCCGCGAGGCCTTGGCCGCCGACGGTGACGAGGACGCCATCGACCTCACCTCGGACGCGGACGCGGACGAGCAGGAGAAGCTCAAGGACAAGTTCCGTCCGCTGGCGTTCCGCATCCGCGAGATGAACGCGGCCGAGAAGATTCGCCTCGCGACCATCGGCGACGCCGCCGCGCGTGCGCTCCTGATCCGTGATCCAAACCGCACCGTCTCCCACGCGGCCATCTCCTCCCCGAGCCTGACGGAGAACGAGGCCTCGGCCTTCGCGCACTCCAAGGAGATCTCGGAGGACATCCTGCGCTACATCGGCAACCGCCGTGAGTGGCTGCGGAGCTACGAGATCAAGCGCGCCCTGGCGTTCAACCCCAAGACGCCCTCGGGCATCGCGCTGCGCTTCATCAATCACCTGCGGCCGAACGATCTGAAGATCCTGGCCAAGGGTCGGAGCGTGCCTGGAGCGGTGAAGACCGCGGCCCTGCATCGCCTCGAGACGAAGGACAAGAAGGGAAAGCGTTGATGGGCCTCTTCGGCAAACTCTTTGGTGGCTACGAAGCGCGTAAGGACAAGGCGGATGGCCTGTTCGAGCGCGGCCAGTTCGGCCCGGCCAAGCTCGCGTACGAGAACGCCTTGGGGGCTGCGCCGGAGCCGGACCGCGCGTCGCTCGAGGCGCGCGTGGTCGAGTGCTGCGACGGCATCGCCGAGGGGCGCATCGCGGAGGCCGAGCGACAGCTCGCACAGGAGGCGCCCGACCTCGCCCAACTCGAACTCGAGGGCGCTCTGGAGGTGGCTATCGATCCCGAGCTGCGGGCGGAGGCCAGGCGACTGCTCGACTCCCTCGAACGCGAGGACGCGCAGCGCGAGGTGCCCCAGGAAGAGGTGCTCGGCGACGACGCCGTGATCGCCTTGCTGGCAGGGCAGTGGGAGGAGACCCAGGGCGCCGAATACGACAGGCTCGGAGAGCCGCTCTTCGCCGCCTTGGTGAACATGCATCAGGGCGAGTACGAGGCTGCGCGTAAGACGCTCGAAGCGCTCGTCAGCGAAGCCAAGATCGCGCGCTACCTCTGGCTCGAGGTGGCACGCGCGCGCTTGATGCTGGACGACGACGCCGGCGCGACCGAGGCCTTCACGACCTTCCTCGAGTCCCTCGATCCGGATGAGGGCGGAGAAGCTCGGCTCTCGGCGCACGTCGAGCTCGCGCGACTGCAAGACGCGGCCGGTGACTTCGAGGCGGCGATGGCGCACCTCGGCGACGCCGTGGACGCCTTCGAAGGCGATCCGCGCCCCTACTTCTTGATGGGCAATTTCCTGCGCCAGAAGGAGCTCTTCGACGAAGCGGTGGACGTGCTGCGCTCGGCGGCGGCGGTGATGGACGAGCAACAGCCGGACTGGCGCGTGCTCACGGAGCTCGGACTCGCGCTCAAGGATGCCGAACAGCCTGCGGAGGCCACGGCCACGCTCGAGACGGTGGTCGGTCTCTTCAGCCAACGTGGGGTGGTCGACTTCCCCGCCGAGACGGTCATACCCTTGGCGGAGCTGCACGAGGCCGCGGGAAAGCTCGACCGCGCCGCGGATCTGTGGGCCTCCCTGGCGCGCGGCGGTCGTCGGGAGCTCCAAGCTCGCTGCCATCGCGAAGCGGGGCGACTCCTGGCCGAGCTGGGTCTGAACGACGAAGCCCGGCGCATGCTCACGCGTGCGAGCGCCCTGGCAGGGGAGGACGAGGAGCTCGCGGCCGACGTACAAGAGCGCCTCGCGGCTCTCCCCGAGGTCTGACGCGTGGCCTGGCTCGATGTGCGTGTCGCCGCCTCGCGGCGACGAGCCCTAGTGATCGATCACGCGCCCGTTTGGCTCACGGAGAGCGGAGCTGGCTCGCTCGCTAACACTTGGGACAGCCTTGGACGCGCCGGCCGCCCGAAAGGATCATTCTCCGAAGGACGGCGGAGATCGGCACGGTCTTGGATCGCCGTGTGCATTCGCCAGCGGAAAACTTACTGAAGCATGCGATCACGAGCTTCGAGGCTGTGCAGAACCTCATCCGCGACCTCGTCCGACAGACCTTCGCGGCGCAGGCGTGTGATACGCTCCTCCAGCAGTGGACCGGTGCGAAACATCGACAGTACATAGGGATCGTGCGAGCGGAGGCCGCGCAGGCTCTGCATTGCGGTGACAACTCGTTGACCATCGTGTGGCTGGGCTCGCTGGCCGAGCACCCGAAGGTAACTCGGTACGGCTGGGCCGACGATCGACGCGAAGGTCTTGGGGCTGCGGTCGGAGTCCCCCCACGCATCGACTTGCTCGGCGAAGACATCGTTTGTGGTCGGTGTGCCGAGACCGACCAGCGGAACATACTCCGGATAGGGCCAGCTCACAGTGACGGCCGGGCCGCGGATTTGTCGGATTCTGGTTGCGCCGAGTCGAGACCAGAGCGTGTCCGTGAGAGGATCAGGTGACGACCCCCCAATGCGAGCCAGGTCCGCCCTCACGGATGGGCGCGCGAGACGTGCGGGTTGTCTGAGTGCGATGGGAGCGTCGCTGCCCAGTAGGATGGCTTCGTTGCGTTCCGCAAGGTAGATGGCAGCATACCTGAAGGACGCCGCGAAAGTGCGACTCAGGCCCGCCAGTTCGACGCCATTCAGTCCGTGCAGCGGCAGCCATTGGGCCACCACGCCACCTCGGCTCAGATGGCCAGCCGCCAGCCCGTAAAACTCTCGCGAATACAGAGTTGAAGCACCCGGCGCTCGGGGCGGAGGTGGTTCCAGCGTGATCACGTCGTAGTGGCCTTGCCGCGTGCGGAGGAAACGATAGCCATCGTCCACCACGAAATGTACGCGGGGATCCGTCAACACCGGTTGGTTGACGTGCACAAAATAGTTGAGCTGGCGCAGGATGGATGGGCTGATATCGACGGCGGTGATGGACTCGTATCCGTATGTGGCAAGGGCTGCGCCAGTGGATCCCGTGCCGACGCAGATCAACAAGGCACGCCTGTTGTTGCGGGCGGCGAGAGACGGCAAGTGGGCGAGCAAGCGCATGTAGCGCTGGGCAAATACCGAATCACCCGAGTAGGACACCCCGCTGGAGACCAATCGACGGATACGTGGCTCGCCGGGTTGATCCACCCAGACCACGCCCACGGTGTCCTGCACCCCGTGTTCAGCGAAGAGCACGGGCAATTCGTCGAAGGCCGGACCCAAGAAGTTCGCCGGTCCCGGTGCCAGGAGTACGCTCGCCGTTGCGGCAAGAGCAGCGACACCTGCCGTTATGGCTTGGCCACGCAAGCCAACATAGCCGACAGGCAGTAGACCGACGGCCGCAATGGTCAATCGCGGTCCCAAGGCCGGCAGAAGCACGAGTTGCGCGCAGGCGCCCACGCCGGCGCTAGCTAGCGTGCCCCAGCCCACGGCCCGGGCAACCCCCAGAGCACATTCGCTGTGCGTACTGGAGGCCAGCCGCAGCGCGCCTGCTTGCGCAATCCCCAAAACCAGCGTCGGGAGGCTCATAGGCAGCACTACAGCGAGCAGAGTACGAGCGGTGAAGGTGAGCGGAGCGTCCATACGGCCAGGCGCAACGCTCCCCTCGTGCGATAGCCAGAACAGGCTTGCGATCGCCAGCGGGGCGGCGGATACAGCCGCCCACGTCGCGTACTTCACGAGGTTCGGCCCGCGCCGCGCCGCCCAGCTCATGCCCACCGCTTGAAGTCCTACGTAGCACGCCACGATCCCTGCAAACGACAGGATGGAGACACCGGCGTACGGCAAAAGAACACGATTCCAGACGACCTCCAGGCTCAAGCCCACGGCACCCGAGACCGCGAACAGTCCGACACCTGTAGACAGACCCTCACCCCTTTCTGGACTGGTCTGACCTTTCGCTGGTCGGACCTGCATCAGCGTCCCGGAGACCGCCGGAATGGCAGCAATCCCCGCGACGAGCAAGTTGAGAGCCGCGGCAATCGTGGCTAGTCCAAGTAGCCCAAGCTGAGGCGCGATGACTGTGGCGGCCAGAATCGCGCCCAAGACCGCGCCCACCAGTTGCGCTACGTACAGGTCCGAAGCGACGGATTCACCCGACGCCTGCTGCGAGGCAGCCACCAGTAGCGGATACGTCATGCCGATGGCGAGCGCAGGTGCCGCGAGCATCACTACGACTCCGACAAGGTCGGCCACGAAGCCAAGGTCAGAACTCGCCGTGCCCAGATACTGACTGGGCAGCCTGCCGTGCAGCAGCGCCCAATTGGATGCCAGGCTACTGGCTCCAATGACGATTTCGCAGACCACGTACGCGTGCAGGCGATGCCAGTGACGGATCAAGTGCGGCGCCGACAAGGTTCCAATGCCCACCCCAGCCATGAAGATGCCAAGGGCGAGTCCAACGCCCCATGCGGTGTTGCCAAGCGCGAGACCGATGGTGCGCGACCAAGTCACCTGGTGCATCACCGCGGCCAGCGCCGAGACGAGTGCCAGGAGGCTTGGCACACTTCCGGGCACATGGCGCCTAAGGCGCGCAGATGCGCTCACGTGAAGTCCAGAGTCCAGCGGAAGAAACCAGCGCTATCGTTCTTTCGAAATTCGGAAATATCGTACACGAAGAGCTCCTAGACGAACCTCGACTACTCGTAAAATGCATGCCAGGGAGGTTCATCCACGAAGCTCATCCGGAGCAGCCCGGTCGGGCTCCCCGGTCTCTCCCATACATGGAGAACTGCTGTGACAAACGAAGCGGGCCCACGAACATAAGCGTGCGCTGAAGATGCTTCGCCACTCGGACGAACGGGCCATAGCTGCCCGGGCTCTGGGCTCCATACTGACCCGCTCGCACAGGTTCCATTTCCCGGGTCGCCCCCGGCATGCATCTCTAGACTAACACCCGTTCCAATCCCACAAGCTGTTGAGGAACAGGGTGCTCCAAACCGAAATGATTCCCCGCTCCAGTAGTCTGAAGATGTGGCATATGCGTCATTTCCCGTACACGCAGGAGTGTAATCGACGCAGGTAGTTGTGGAACCTGGGATCCGAACGCAATCCAAGCCGGTCGGCGATCTGTTGACCAACGCAGAATTGTGTTGAAACGTGAAGAAGTACTCGCTCCTGTCGACGTTGAACACAAGTTGCGGGCCAGTATGTAGTGAGTCAAAATCCACATGCGCTATGAATGGAGTCGAGTCAATCGGCTGTCCGTTCCAGTCGAGTCTCGTCATTAGGGCTGACCATGATCCACCTGCATGGTGACAGAACCAGCCAAGCGCAAACTCATTATGTGCAGAGTCATAAGCGGATGCAATGTCGAAGTCTATCTGCTGACTGCACGCGCCCAATGGTCCAGATGCCAAAAGATAGTAGCTATGGTTCCAAGACCAGTGTCCGTCAGGGAAACGGACGATAAATCCGACGTCAATATACTGCGTATGATACCAATCAAGATTGTATGCAAAGAGCATCTTCCCCACACCGCCGGACCATCCATAGGCCAATGTAGGACGCGTAGCTGGAGCCATCTGAGCTGCCAGGAAGAGGCCGGAAAGATTCGTCATCACAGGTTCGTTGGTGGTGCTGTCTCCAGGAACCTCTGCAAGTACAATCGACGGAGGACTGGTGTTGTCGATCGCTGCGAAGAGTCCGTCAATATTGCCATCTGCATCATAAAATGAAGCGGCTGACAAGCCGCGCATCATTCCCGTACCATTTTGGTATGCGAGCGGGTAGTTGTGAACAATTTTGTATCTCGACAGGGGTGATGAGTTCGGGTCCACATCGGCAATGTGTATTTGAAAATGTGTATTTGAATACGTCGTCGAGTTCCCAAAGGATACCACGGGTGTGGATCGACGACTCCGATCGCCATCCGTTGTGATGGTCGGAGATATGCGCCGGCAGCTCGAAGAGAGTCGCTCTCGCCACCTCCATAGCGCATACGCGTCCCGGTTGGCTCTTGATACACATACGTGACATGTGCATCGGAGCCGGTGACAACATAGTCTGGACCGACGCTCAATACTCCAAGAGCGTTTGCTCTATTATCGCTTGCGTCCGTCTGCGCAGCTGTCGTTGTCATGCCAATAGTGACACGGTCATCTGGTGACCGCTGCCTCGAAAACATCCTGTTAACTTCAGGATTTTCTCCAGCATCAGCCGCCACACCGGGCGCCTGAGACGAACATCCTGCAAGCACGAGGAAACAGACAACTCCGAGCCACAGCCTGTCGAGTCTCTTATCGAATATCATGTTCACTGTGCCTTTCCAGTCGTGCACTAGGATACCACGCTGGCAGCGACCTTGATCTATGCACCGAGACTGTCCCAGTCTTCTTCCAGCTTGTGTCCACCACGATGCCCAGTTTAGGACTGATCGTCAAGCGGGTATGCAGGAAGCACCTAACCGACAGGAAGCATTGGCTGTCCACATGCTCCGCGTGATGAACGTTCACAAGTATCCGACGTACGCAGGATACGCACCACAGTAGGGAAGGGGCTGATGAAGAAGTTGGTCAGGATCGCGACGAGTCGACTCCGGGTTCGTCGGCCAGGCTGGTCCGAAGCGGCGCCAACTCCGCATCAACATCCGCAGCGCATTCTTGCCCATGTGCACAGGCTCCATCGCCAGCCAGACCCGCATGGAGGACAGCGGCGTCAGCACCGATCCAGCGCGCGAAGCACGTGCACCAGCCAGTTCGCCTGCGCCGACGCCAGGATCTCGAGCGTCACGTTTTCTCCTCACAGCACCGCTGCGTCGCGATCCGTCGCCGGCGCCGACTCGGTGACTTCGACAGGAACGGAGACGTACACGGTCAGCGTGCGACCACTGCCGGCTGAGGCGCCGGCGTGAGAGCGTGCGGCGATGGCTCGCAAGTCTACGACGGAGACCGCGTCGAGGCGCTCGCGGGCCTCCGCGGGGAACTCCGAACCCCAGCAATCCAGCGACGACTTCGCCGCTCCATGCTTCGCGGCGAGTTTCGCAACGGACCTCGGGCCCTGCCAGCGACGCCCCCCGATCCCGGCTTGCGCCAGAGCACATGACGCGTGGGTCATGACGCGCTAGGGTGTGCTCGTGAAGCGGCGTGGACCGGGACTCGACCCGGCCGCGACCAGCCGAACGACAGCATCATGACTCAGACCACGGACGAGCGCCTCGTGCGCCGAGTTACGGTCCCGGCCCTGCGCAGCATGAAGCGCAAGGGCGAGCGGATCAGCATGATCACGGCCTACGACGCCACCTTCGCGAGGATGCTCGACGAAGCGGGCGCGGACGTGCTCTTGGTCGGAGACTCCCTCGGCATGGTCGTGCAGGGACGAGACTCCACCCTGCCCGTCACCGTCGACGAGGTGATCTACCATTGCCGCGCCGTAGCCCGCGGCACGCGACGCGCCCACATCGTGGGCGACATGCCCTTCATGAGCTGGCAGCTCAGCCCCGAGCAGGCGCTCACCAACGCGGCGCGTTTTCTGGCGGAGGGCGGCGCCCACGCCATCAAGCTCGAAGGTGGCATCGACGCGGCGCCCACCATCGAACGAGTCGTGAGGGCGGGCATCCCCGTGATGGGCCACGTCGGACTGACGCCCCAGAGTGTCCACGCCATGGGCGGCTTCCGCGTGCAGGGTCGCACGGCAGCGGCGGCGGAGCGCGTGCTCGCGGACGCGATGGCCGTGGAAGAAGCCGGCGCCTACTCGCTCGTGCTCGAAGGCATCCCCACCGATCTGGCGGCGCGCATCACCGACGCGCTCTCGATCCCGACCATCGGCATCGGCGCCGGTCCGCACTGCGATGGCCAGGTCCTGGTCTGCTACGACCTGCTCGGCCTGACGCAGGATCTCGCGCCCCGCTTCGTGAAGCGCTACGCCGAGCTCTTCGAGAGCGGCCGCCAGGCGGCGGCGCGCTACTGCGAAGAGGTCAAGAGCGGCGCCTTCCCGGAAGAGGCGCACGGCTTCGGCGAGGTGCGTCGTGACGCCCCCGTCCTGGTCGAGGCGAGTGGCGGCGGCTACGGCCCGCGCGGATGATGGAGGTCTGCCACGAGCGCGCCGAGTTCAGCGCAGCCTGCGAGCGTGCTCGGGGTGAGGGCGGACGCGTGGGCCTGGTGCCGACCATGGGCGCCCTGCACGCAGGTCACCTCTCGTTGGCGCGGGCGGCGCGCCGAGACGGCGCCGACTTCGTCGCGTTGACCATCTTCGTCAACCCGCTGCAGTTCGCGCCTGGCGAGGATCTCGATCGCTACCCGCGCACGCTCGAGGCCGATCTCGACGCCTGCCGAGAGCTGGGCGTGGATCTCGTCTTCGCGCCCGCGAGAGACGCGATGTATCCGGCGGGCTTCCAGACCGAGGTCCGCGTCACGGGCATCACGCGGCAACTCGAGGGGGAGCACCGTCCCGGCCACTTCGACGGCGTGACCACCGTCGTCGCCAAGCTCTTCGCCAACACGGGCCGCTGCCACGCCTACTTCGGTCGCAAAGACTTCCAGCAGTGGCGCATCGTGGAGCGCATGGCGCGAGACCTCGACCTGCCCGTGGACGTGGTCGGCATGCCCATCGTGCGCGAGGCGGACGGCCTCGCCCTGTCGTCGCGCAATCGCTACCTCTCGAGCGACGAGCGTGAACGCGCGCTCGGGATCGCACGCGGTCTTCGTTCGGCCCACGACGCCTGGCAGGCGGGGACACGCCACGCGGATGCGCTCTCGAAGCTGGTTCGCCAGGAGGTGGAGCCGGCCTTCGATCGCATCGACTACGTCGCGCTGGCCTCTCCCGACACGCTCGAACGGGTCGACGGAGAGGTCAACGAAGGCGTGCTCTTGATCGCCGCCCACGTGGGCAAGACCCGGCTCATCGACAACCTCTGGCTCGGCGTCGACACCCGGCCCTAGCGTCTCAGTGTCGCGGGAGCCGGAAGATGTGCGGGCGACGCGGTGGCCGACCTGGAGGCGGCGCAGGCTCCGGGACGGCGGCCGACGGCGGCGGATCGACGTTCAGGACGTTGGGATCGTCGGTGCTGACCACGTGCGAGAGCTCGCGCTCGGGCGCGTCTCCAGGTCCCGAGACCAGGATGCGCACGCTGCTGCCCGGCAGCAGACCCGGAATCTCCACAGGCGGAGGTTGGGGTTCCGAGCCGTTGATGCTGACCCGTAGCGCCGCTGTGGAGGCCTCGACCCTGAGCCTGACCCGCGGGCGCTGTAGCGACACGGTCTGCCCCTGGGAACCCGCGCGAGCGGTGAACACGACCTCGGTGGGTCGATAGCCTTGGGCTTCGACGCGCAAATGATAGGAATGGCCCACCTCCACGGGAACGCTCGCCAGGGGCGTCAGGCCGGGGAGCGCGTGCCCGTCGAGCTGCACCCGGGCACCCGCCGGTGTCGAGCGAATCGAGAGCGTGGCCTCGGGGGAGCCCGGAGAGAGCAGCGCGCCGAAGGCGAAGGCGAGGACGGTCACGACGACGACCAGGCCCAGAACCCAGCGCCAGCGCCGGCGCAGGTTCGCGACCATCGCGCTCGCGGCGGAGAAGTTGGCCACCGCGGGCAGCGGCTCGGCAGAGAGGGGGGGCGGCGGGCCGAAGGGATCCATCCCAGGGAAGGAAGGCGGAGCGAAGGGATCCGCCGCTGGGATCGAGCCGGGCGGCGCGGGACCAGGTGGCGGTGGTGGGGAGTGGTGAACGGGGGCGCCTCCCCAGGGCAGCGTTGCGGCAGGGCGTGGCGTGGGCATGGGTGCCGGAGGCGGCATCACCCCGGGTGGCGGAGCCGACAGGCGGGCTACGGGTGGGGGCGCGGATGGGCGGGCTACGGGTGGGGGCGCGGATGGGCGCGCCACGGGTGGCGGAGCCACGCCGCGACCGGTGCGCTTGTCGGACAACGACTCGCGCACGCGCCGCGCGAGATCGCCGGTGGAGTCCACCACCGTGGGCTCCGGCGCGAAGCCCGGACTGCTGGTGTCGCTCTCGTCGTCCTTCGGTCGTGCGGCCGGGCGCCCGATGCCCAGAGAACGCCACAGCTCCGGGCCACCGGTCTGCACGATCGTCCGGTCCTCCTCCTCGTCGGCCTCGTCGACGGCGGGCAGGGACTCCACGATGGACACGGGACCGGTCTGCCGTCGGGCCTCGTCGGACGTGGCCGCGAGGTTGGCGCGCCGCCGATAGGGAGGGATGTCCCGACGCGTCATGTGGTCGCGTTCGTCCGCCTCGAGTTCGAAGATCACGCTCTTGGCCGAGTCGGGCAGGAAGTCGTCCGCGTTCATGGGTGGCAGCGAGTGCTCCTCCGTGGAGCCACCGCCGTCGGTCGTCATGTTGGAGGTCAGCACCTGCTCCGCCGAAGGCAGCCGGATGGTCGCCGTCGCCTTGGCCAGCTCGTCCGAGAAGGCCTCCGCCATCAGCGCCGCCATGCGGCCGGAAGCGAAGGAGGCGTTGAAGCCGTAGACGAACTGGGTCAGCGCCTGACCGAAGTCGAAGGCCGACTGGTAGCGATCCTCGGGGCGCGCCGCCAACGCCTTCATGGTGATGGCGTCGAGCTCCTCGGGGATTCCGTGGCGCACGCTGGACGGTGGGTCGATCTCCGCCTTGCGCACCTTGGCCAGCAGGTCTGGCAGGTTGTTCTCCTGATAGAGCATCTCGCCCGTGAGCAGCTCGTAGAGCACGACGCCGGTGGAGAAGATGTCGCTGCGGTGGTCCACGGGATCGGCCCAGGCCTGCTCCGGCGACATGTAGTAGTACTTGCCCTTGATCACCCCGACCTCGGTCTCGCTCGAGCGCTGAGCGGCCTTGGCGATGCCGAAGTCGACGACCTTCACCTCGCCGGCGAAGCTGACCATCACGTTCTGGGGCGAGATGTCGCGATGCACGATGCCGAGGGGGCGCCCCTCGGAGTCACGCCGACGATGCGCGTAGTCGAGGCCGTTGCACACCTCGGCCGCGATGTGGGCGCACACGTCGAAGGGCAGCTTCTTCGAGAGCTCGCGCGTCCGGGCCAACAACCTCGAGGTGTCGGCGCCTTCGACGAACTCCATCACGATGAAGTAGGTGTGCTCGTGCTGCCCGAGGTCGAAGACCTGGGCGATGTTGACGTGGTTCAGCAGGACCGCGAGCTTGGCCTCGTCCACCAACATGTCGAGGAAGTGCGGATCCTCGGAGTAGCGCGGGTGGATGACCTTGATGGCCACGAGCTTCTCGAAGCCACCGAGACCGCGCGCCTTGCCTACATAGACCTCCGCCATCCCGCCTACGGCCAAGCGGCGCAACAGGCTGTATTGACCGAAAGGCCTGGGGAGATCCATGGGTCGCCGGCGAGACTGGGGGTTCTAGAGGACCAAACGCGGCTGTCGCCGAGCCCTCCGAGCATAGTCGGCGGTAGCCATGGCCTACAAGTTCCCCGTGCGGCCGTGGCTGGGGACGCTCCTCGTCACCCTCGTCACTAGGAAGCCGGCGGGATCGAACGGCTAGCCCTTTGGAGGTCTGCCCGGCCCTCGACGGCTGTGCTATGCCTGTGCCACACGGGCGACGATTTCCCCACCAAGGAGCCGAACGTGACGAAGAGAGAAAGCGACCGAGCCGGCAGCATTCGAGTCACCTCGGCCATGCTCAGGGACATGGGTCTCTTCGGCGGGCTCGATGAGGAGACGCTCGGCCTGTTGGCGCGCGAGCTGCCGACGCGTCACGTCGAGATCGGCGAGCCCGTGGTGGAAGAGGGCTCCCACAGCCAAGCCATGTATCTGGTGATCGGGGGCGAGCTCGAGGTCGTCAAGCGCGGGCATGGCGCCGGAGACGTGCGCGTGGCCCTCTTCGGTCCCGGCGATTGGTTCGGCGAGATGTCCATCCTCGACGTGCAGCCTCGCTCCGCCACGGTGCGCGCGGTGGCGCCGACGATGTTGTTGGAGATGACCAGCGAGCACGTGGACAGGTTGCTCTATCGACGCGACCTCAAGGCCTACTCGCTCCTGGTCATGAACATCGCGCGCGAACTCAGCCGGCGCCTGCGAGTCGCCGACGGCATCCTGGCGCAGTTCATGACGACGGTCTCCGACGCCTACGTGGCCCCGCGCGACGGCAGCTGAGCACGCCGAGTCAGGCAGCCGAGTCAGGCAGCCGAGTCAGGCAGGTGGCGCGGCTACGAACCGACGTTCGTCGCGATCCTTGAACGCCTCGAGGATGATCGTCGCCGTCTCTTCGATGGCGCGACCCGTCACCTCGATCACCATCCACTCGGGATGCGCCTTGAAGATCTTGTGGGCGAAGTCGAGCTCGGCTCGGACGTGATCGCGAAGCCCGTAGTTCGCCTCGGGCGGCATGCCGAGCTGCTCGAGGCGCTTCTGACGGATCTCGCGCAGGGAGTCGGTGGCGATGGTCAGGGCGACCACCTTGTGCGGCGCGACCTCGTACAGCTCCGGCGGGGGCTCGACGCCGAGCACGAGCGGCACGTTCGCCACCTTCAACCCGCGACCCGCGAGGTAGGTGGAGAGCGGTGTCTTGCTGGTGCGGCTGACGCCCGTGAGCACGAGGTCGGCGCGGCGGAGGTTCCGCGGCTCCTTGCCGTCGTCGCTCTTGACCGCGAATTCGATCGCCTCCACCCGGCGGAAGTACTCCTCCGAGAGCGGCATCTGGGCGCTGGGCACGTTGAGCGGAGCCGCCTCGAGGAAGGTGCCCACCTTGTGGATGAGCGAGCCGATCACGTCGACCGCTTCGACGCCGAGCTCGTGCGCCACCTGGTGGAAGTCCTCACGCAGATCGAGGCGCACCAGGGTGAACACCACCATGGCGCCCTGCTCGCGTGCCTTCTCCAGCACCTCGGCCACAGCCTCGCGGTCGCGAACCCGGGTGAAGAGGCGCACTCGCACGCGATGCTGCGGGAACTGCAAGAGGGCCGCGCGCACGACTCGCTCGGCGGTCTCGCCGGTGGAGTCGCTGACGACGAAGATGGGCTTGTCTTGCACGGTGACGGCGCTGAGCCTTCCCTGATCTGGGGTATGCAGGGCTAAGCGGCGTTACGACGGACGCGGCGACCGACGGTGCGGCCATGCATGCCTTGGACGCGACGCCTGTTCTTGGCGGCGGCCTTGGCCTTGTAACGGTTGGACTTGCCGCGCTTCTTGAGGCGGGGATCGCGCTTGACGTGAAGGTACATAGTTTCCTCGGTGGGAGCGGCTCTATAGGGGATGCGGGCGCGAGGATCAAGCCATCTGAGGCGATCTCGAGCAATCTTTTGCGGCGACCGCCCGCCTTCGCGGGTGGGTTCCGCGGGCCCAGACGGGGTCGAGGCGCGAGCGCCCCCACAGCCGCGGGCCGAAGGCGCACGAACGTACGTCGAGGGTCGTGGCGCGGAGGAACACCGCTCAACGGCCTCGTCTCGGTCCGCAGCACGCAAAAGGCCCCGCCGCGAGTTGCGACGGGGCCCATGGCAGATTCAGCTACAGCGTCACATGGGGACGCAGTCGCCGACCGTGTCACCTGCGGGGATGCTGCAGGTCTCGGTGCTGCGACACTCCGTGGAGGCGGAGCAGCTCGGCACGCACAGGCCGCCGGCGGTGCTCGGGTCACCGTCCGCGTCGGCACAGGCGTACTGCGGGCGGCAGTCCGTGGCCGCGGTGCAGTTCAGGAGGCAGCCCGTGATGTCGCCGGAGGAGCCGTCGAGATCGATGCAGCTGCCGTTCGTGCCACAGGTGTTGGTGGGCATGCCGGGGGCAAGGCAGTCGAGCACCGTGCAGTAGCCGTTGCGGAAGCCCGAGCCGTCGTCGGCCGGCGTCAGGCACAGGCCCTGGCCGAAGGGCGACCAGCAGTCGGCGTCCGCCGTGCAGGGACCGCCGATGTTGTTGGCCGCGACAGCGTTGAAGTTGCCGGGCACGCAAGCGCCGTTGTTCGCCGTACCGGCGCCGCCGACACCGTTCCAGGTGCAGGAGTAGCCGTCGCGACAGCCGCCACGGTTCGTGAGCCAGGCGGCCTGGTCGGCCATGGTCGCGCCGTCAGCGACGGTGCAGCCACCGAGGCAGAGCGAGACGCCGATGCGGCGATCCTGACAGACCGCGTCACCCGCGCAGGAGTTGCCCGCGAGGTCACAGCGGAACTTGGTGCAGTAGCCGCCGGGCCAGTCGAAGCTGGCCTCGTCGAGGCAGCGACCCTCGGCCTCACACTGGGTGTCGTCGGTGCAGGTGTCACCACCCTGAGCGCCCGCCGTGCCCGGGTTGGTGCAGCGGAAGGTGTGCGTGTCGCAGATCGAAGCCGACGCCGCGTCATAGACGAGGTGGTCGAAGTTGCTGTCCGTGCCACCGCAGAGCTGATCGGCTGCGGCGCGAGCCGAGTCACCCGTGCAGTCGGTGGGCGTCTGGATGCCCGCGATGCCGTTGGTGTCCTGGCGGTTGACCTTGCACTCGTCGTCGCCGCCGCAGCCCGGGAAGCAAGCCTCGATGCTGAGGTTGCAGTCGTAGCCGGTGCGGCAGCCGCCGTTGTCCGTGATGGACGTGGTGCACTTGGCGAGGCAGAGGCCCGCGGGAGGCGTGCCGCCCACGTTGACGCAGGTGGCGCAGTCGCCGCAGAGGGGGTCGTCCGCGTTGTTCACGTCGCAGGAGGCGGTGAGGCCGCCGGTCTCGCTGATGTTGGGCGAGCAGTAGCCGCCGAGCCAGAAGATCGCAGGGATCGAGATGGCGCCGCCAGGCCCCATGTCGATCGGGTCGGTGGCGTCACCGATGCTGGTGGAGTTCTCAGCCAAGCAGCCGCCGGTGCTGCAACCACGTGCGGGGTCGCACGCGCCGCCGACGCCAGCGCAGCTGGGCGGCATACCGGTGTCCGTGCCGCTGTCGATGACGATGACGCCGGTGTCCGGACCCGCGTCCGTCATCGTGGCGCTGTCCGTGCCGCCGTCGTCCAGGCAGATGCCCGTGCAACCCGAGTCGGCGCGTGAGCTGCTGTCATCACCACAGCCCGCGAGGGCCATGGCGCAAACCAGACCCATGAGGCCGGCCCGTCCTGTCATCCTGAAAATCTCAGCCATAGCGATCCATCCTCCGCGGCCCGGAACGGGCCGACGTTGGACAGGTTTCAAGCGGGTCGTAGATCCCAATGAAAGCCTGTCAAAAATCCGCGCGACGCTACCCGGCGCGCGAAAGGGTGTCAAGCGGTCGCCCCCAGGGGTGTCCCGGGGTCGTTCCGTCGTGTGCCGACCCGACGAGAACCTCGACACGGAGTGCCTCGGGAGCTCGACGAACGGGCCACACGCCGGGCCGTGGGCCAGCTGCTGTGCACGATTCGCACCAGCGCCTCCCTGACGCAGGAAGGCCCCACCACGCGTCCGGGAACGGTCCGCAGTCGGACATTCCCTTCCGACGAGGCGGGCGTTTCGTCAACAAATGCACGGCCGATGCCGCTCGAGCTGAAGCGGACGAGGTAGACCCTAACCCTCGCGTCCGAGCAAACGCTTGAGCGCCTCGAGATAGTCCGCGCGTGTGACCAGCCCGCGCTCGATCAGCGCCAACAGGAGTGCTTCGTGCCTGAGCTCGAGCGAGGCCTCGCCGTCGAGGCGACGGGCAGGCGCCGTGATCGAGGCGTCGACCAGCTCGGGCGCGGGCTCGCTCGGTGGCTCGACCGGCAACGGGAAGCGGTTGGCTTCGACGGGCTTCGGGGCGGGCCGGAAGACGACCTTGGTCTCGCGGCGCCGATACTCGCGATTGATGGCGTCGAGCACGTCGGTGGCCACGGCCACGGAGCACTCCACGGGCAATTCGGCGGCGGCTTCGACCGCTACGACCGCCTCCTCATCGAGGGGATTGGCGAAGGCGACACGCAGGCTCTGGCCGGAAGGTCCATGGGCGACGGGGATCATCAAGAAGCGTCGCGCGTCGGCCTCGGAGAGCAGCGCCACGGCCTCCGCGTCGAAGGCGCCCGCCGCCAGGTCGAGCACGACGCCTCCGATGGCCTCCGCCAGAACCGACGCCAGATCCTCCTCGGTGCAGACTCCGGCGGCCGCCAGAGCTTGGGCGTAAGGCAAGCGTGCGAGCGCCGCCTCGCGCCGGATTTCATCCAACCGCGCGCGTTCCACCCCAAAGCGTTGCGTCAAGATGGCGTCTAGTTGCACGAGTCGTTCGTCGCCCCCCGCGATGACCCCGCCCATGGCGCGGCCCAGTTGGCGACCTCGGGTACAGCGAGGCTCGCTGCAGAAGGCCGCTGGCGGATGCTAGAGGATTCGAACCTCTGACCCTCGGCTCCGGAGGCCGATGCTCTATCCAGCTGAGCTAAGCATCCCAGGGCTCGCCGGTCTAACGGATGCGCCTGCTCCGTGCAAGCCGTGGCGTGTGGCCCAAATCGTCGCATTGGGGTTCTGGGGTGACGCTGAAGGCGGGGCTGGAGCCGCGCGGGCAGCGTCGCGGGGAAATATCAGGCGGATCTTTGTGGCGGCAGGGCCGCGATATGGTGCTTTGC